>Ga0256901_1000204_pt1 | contig 38744 bp, 49 predicted proteins | sample MC6MC0689MT_FD_190200 | JGI IMG/M metagenome (GOLD analysis project Ga0256901, IMG submission 190200) | Metatranscriptome of enriched soil aggregate microbial communities from Iowa State University, Ames, United States - MC6-MC0689-MT... | ecosystem: Environmental > Terrestrial > Soil >... | reverse complement strand
TATTTTTTATTGAAAATAGAATATCATCGCTGTAACGAATTGGAAAGTTAGGGGGGATACGATGAATAAATTAAAGGTTGCGGTTACGAGCCTTCTTCTGGTTGTTTCTGCCATCCTCATTGTCTATCTATTGGCAAATCGCGAGGAAAAGCCGAGACATACGGCCACGAATGAGACGTCTTTATCCGACGCTTCAGTCGACAAGATGCGACAAACCTCCAACGATTTCACTTTAAACAGCTTGTCGGAGGCGGCCGCTGCGGTTGACGTTCATTTTGCCGAAAAGCCGACCGTGCTGCTGTTCTTTACTTCTTGGTGTCCGTACTGCAATGAGGATGCGCCGAAAATTGTCCAATTGGAAAAGAAATACAAGGACAAGATTAATGTGTACGGCATCAATGTTGCCGCTCGCGACAACCTGGAGGATGTGCGAGATTATGTGCAGCGGCATCATATTGAATATCCCGTTCTTTTGGATGAAGCCGGCGATATCTACAACAAGTTCGGAGGCGTCGGTTTTCCTTCGCTCTATTTCTTTAACGAACGCGGGGAAGTAGCCGATACGATCGTGGGATCGGCCGATATCGAGCTGATCGAAGACGCGTTCAAAAATATTAAAGGATCATAAAAGAACGGGCTTCGGCCGGCAGCGGCAGGCCAAGCTGCTGCTCATACAGGTCGGCGTAATGGCGGAGATGGGCTTGGAGCGCAAGCCGATCCTTCTGCTCACGATAGGCGTGCAGCAGCAGTAAGTTCGCTTCCTCGTCCAGCTCGGCCAGCGCCAAAACCCGTCTGAGCACGATAACAACCTGCTCGTATCTTCGATGCTCGGCCAACTCGCGGGCGAGACGCTTGGCGAAGCTCATATACAGCTGCTCCAGCCTGTACTGCTCCGCGGCGCACCATTGGTAAGCGTTATCCTCAAACAGAGCCCCTGTATATTGCTGCTCCAAAGCAATGCCTTCGTCCAGCTCGGCCCTGGAATCCGCTCCCCTGTTCCATTGATTGACCTGTTCCTCAAAATGCACAAAATCTACGGCTACCTCTCTCATTTCCAGACGGTACTGCTCATTGGCGGATTGCACAATCGCCTTCATCCCCAGCGGCGTGAGCGCCTTGCGAAGCTGATAAACCGCCGTATTCATGTAAATTTCGGCATTCTTGATCGGCATTTCCAAGAAAATATCTTCGATAATTCGACCTTTAGCGACAAATTGTCCCCGACAGAGAAGCAGATAAGCGAACAGCTCGGCGCTCTTGCGCGAAATCCAACGCACGCGTCCGCCTTGCACCCCGGATATCTCCAACCCACCCAAAGCGCGAACCTGTAAGCGCGGTTCTGCTTGCTTGTCTGCAGCGTTTTGCGCTCTTCGCTCGAATGCCCGGGCAATAGTCTGCTCCAGGCGGCTGCGCGAGATCGGTTTGACGATGTAGTCGAGCGGATAAGTCTCAAACGATTCCAACGCATATTCCTTATGGGAGGTAACAAAGACGATGTCCAGTCCGCCCGCAAGCGCGCGCAGCTGCGCGGCTGCCTGCAAGCCGTTCTCTCTCCCGATCTTAATATCGATAAAGGCGACATCGACGGCCTCCTTGCGGGCATACTCCACCGCTTCTGCCGGCTCCAAAAAGCATTCGACTCGTTCAATCCCCTCTACTCGAGCCAGCATCTGCTTCATAATCGTGTGCATCGCTCGTTCATCGTCCAGGATCAGCACCTTCATTGCTTCGCCCCCCCTCCTTCGGCAGATGGATATAAAACGTGCTGCCCTTCCCGGGCGCGCTTTCGACGCGCAGACGCCCGCCGCTCAGTTGTAGAAACCGGCGGCTGACCATCAGCCCCAGACCGGCTCCCTTCTCTCCTTCGGTGCCCGGAAGAGTATCCAAGCTGGCATCGTCGAACAGAAGGCGCAGCTGCGTATCGTCCATCCCGATCCCGTCGTCGCGCACGGCCAGCAGCCATTCGCGCTTTTCCTCCTGTGCGCGGATGAGCACTGTACCGCCTCTGCGCGAAAACTTGATCGCATTCGAGAGCAGATTGCGCACGATCAGCAGAATCGCTTCCCTGTCCGCATGAATTCGGAAATGGTCGGGTACTTCGTTAACCAGACGAACCTGCTTGACTTCGCTGCGCAGCGTCAAGGATCGACAAGCTTCGCGCACGATCTGCGACAGGTCGAATCCGTCGGCGCGAAGAGAGAAACCTTCCTTCTGCACGCGGAACCATTCCAGCAAATTTTCGGCCATCGTATACGTATTGCGAATTTGCTCGCTTAATGTATCCACCAGTTCCCGCTGGTCCGACTGCAGCGAGTGCCGGGATTCCTCCAACAGCTCGATCAAGCTGACCTGAAGAGCCAGCGGATCGCGAATGTCGTGCGAGACGACGGTGAACAGCTGATCCTTAAGCTGATTAAGCGAGGCGATCTGTTCAAGATGCCGCTGCTTCTCCGTAATGTCGAAGAGGACGCTGACTGTTCCGTGCTTGCGTCCTCTCTGAGAGAGCAGCGGGTATACGTCCAGAATAAAGACGCGATCGGGAAGACGGCCGCCGCCGCGAATCTCCATTCTCTCCGTCCGCATCTGTAAGCAAGCTTCCTTCCACTCCGGCCATCCGCTCAGCACATCGTTGAGGTACAGTCCGATAAGCGAGCCGGCCTCCGAATCGAGAAGCAAGGGCTGAACGTAACCGTTATGATCGACGATGCGCCCGTTGTGATCGGCAATCAGAAAGCCTTCCCGCTGAGTGTCGATGATCTGCTGCCTCGCCATAGGAACGATCGAGAAGAGTCGATTGCGGACGACCAACCACAGCATAATCATGCCGAGGAAGCCGGTATATACCGAAATCGGCAGCAGCCAAATCTGCAAGTCGGGAACGGTGAGCTTGGCCAGCTCAAACAGAACGGGAATACAGCATAAGACGAGCACCCACATGCCTGCTTTGCGCACCTCGGGCCGAGCGCTGCGAATATATCGAACGACGAATACGAGACCTGTCGCGATAATCGTAAAACAAAGCAGATTAACGCTCAGCGCAAGCGGTGTTCTGACCGTCTCCAAATGTCCGTTAACGAGCTGCTTGCTGGCATAGATAAGCCCTGTTCGAAAATCGGTCGCGACGACAATCGCCCATCCCACAAACGGACCGAAAATGATCAGATGAGAGGAAAACTTACGCCACTTATCCCTGTTGTACAAGTCCAGCACAAACAGAATAAATAATGGCACGCTCAGTACGAGCGCAATCTGCTGAATGCTGCGAAACCCTTCTTTGCCCGGCAGAGCGTCCGCCTGCAGCTCCATAATGACTCCACCTGCATAAATCAATCGGCAGGCCATTAGCCAAACGAAATAACGAACTGCACGCTCGCGCCGATAAATGACAGCATAGATCAACGAAACTCCCATCAGAATAGCGGCCACGACCATGCCTGTGTAGAATAATGCTGCGTTCATCCGGCTATGTACCCTTTCTGCATGCGATTTCGTCTATTCTCGTAAGGAAGCTACACTTCAACAATTCCTTGTATTTCGTACGGATAGTCAATTTGTTTCTTGACCGTCTCGACGGCCTCTTTATTCACAAAAAGCTCGACAAGATACAAAGCCAGGTCGATTGATGTCGAAACGCCTCCGGCCGTAATCAAATTGCCGTCTTTCACAATTCTAGCATTCATTACTTCTTGACAATAGGGTTCCAGCAGCTTATATGCACTGGGATGCGTCGTTGCTTTCTTCCCCGTCAAAAATCCCGCTGCTCCGATTAACAACGATCCGGTACAGACAGATACGATATAGCGCACATCGGCGGCTTGACGAAGCCATCCGATAAATTCTTCGTCAAACCTCAGCTTCCGCGTCCCCATTCCGCCGGGAACAAAAATAAGATCATAGGCCGAGAGTTCCGGTCTGATCTTGTTCACTTTTATCGTTAATCCCAATTCATCGGTAATTTCCTCGGATAGTCCGCAGAAGTCCCATGTCGTCCCTTTTGTCTGTTCGAACAAATTCAAACGGTAGATCACATCGTAAAAACCGATCAAATCCAGAAAAGTAATCCCGTTAAACACGACAAACCCGATCTTCATCGCAATGCCCTCCGTTTCGTTTGCCCTTTTCAGACATAGGGAGAAATCTCGGCAATCATGCCGTCTCGCATGGTGATCGTCTGGTTGTACCCGCTCATCTCTTCCACAATATGATTCGATACAAGCACGATCGCTTGGCGCGATACGACGGAAAGAAGCTCCAGCAAGCGGTCGCGTTGTCGAACGTCGAGATTGTTGAACGGCTCGTCGAGAAACAAAAACTTCGGCGAACCAATCATACTTTGCGCGATCATCGCCAGACGCTGCTGGCCTACGGATAGCTCTCCCATTTTTCTGTCCAGCAACGGGGCAATTTCCATAAAACCGCCCAGCTCCGCCACCGTGTTATCGACCTCCTCGCTCCCAAGAAACTTTATTCCGGCAATGTAAGCCAAGTATTCCCGCACTGTAAATCGCTCGTAAATGGCAATCTCCTGCGGCACATACCCGCTTTCCTTTCTTGCCTGGAAGGGCGACAGAGGAACTCCGTCAAGCTCATATCCAATACTGCCCGAGTTAAGAGGAACGACATGCGCAAGCAATTTAATCAATCTGCTTTTGCCCGATCCGTTAGGACCGATCAAGCCGATCAAGCCCGGGTACAGCTCCAAGCTGAGCGGGCCGAGCGCCTGTCCCGAGTCGCCGAATACCGTCGCCGATCGAATTCTAATTCTCATAACGCAGCCATCCTCTTCGGCCGCTCATCCTCCGGACCCGATGGATCAACAACAGGGAAAGCAGCAGAATGAAAACTAAGCCGACCATTTGGCTTTGCTGCCGCTGAGGGCTCGTTACTTCGCTAAACCAAAACAAAATTCCTAAATGCTTGTTAAGCAAAAGCTGGACGATCCAACAAACGACCGATCCGTACAGCCCCGCAAACACACCGAAATAAAAGAGCAGCAAGGCGGCGACCAAGCTGAAAATCCCCAATGGGATCAACCAACTGATCATATGCGCCCCCATGCGATGCTGCAAATCAGGCAGCAGCACGGTAAGAACGCTGCCCAAAACGAGGTAATAGGCGACGATCAACGTTAATCTGCTAAAGATCAATAATAATGGATTCGCGGGCATAGAAAGCTCCAACTCGAACATCGGCGTTCCGTAGGAGCGAAAGCCCAAACAAACCGTTAATGCGGCAAGCAGCGGAGCGGTAAACAGGAAAGGCCGTATGGCCACTTCATCCGCAATGATGAACTCGGCCACAAAGGCCAAAGCGGATAGCGCCAAGGACAGCAGCACATATTTCCAATTAAACAATCGTAGATGCGACCGAATAAGCGGAATAAGCAGTTGAACCGCCCGTTCCTTCCGATGCGGCGGAGCAGATTGCGACTCTTCCCATTGACGAGTCAGCATGGCGGCGAATTGAGCCGTATCCTTGAGCGAAGGTTCCTCCACGGTAAACCGACCCAAATACTCCTTTAATTTCGCCTCTTCCTCAGCCAAATCCTGCTTATTACTTTGCCGATTTCCATTTTCGCCCATCATATTTCCCTCCCTCCTTTACGAGCTGCAGCCCGTCTTTCCGTCTCTTCCTTAATTCCTCCAGCGCTTAAAAGTCCGTTTAACACACGGATTGCTTCATATAATCTGCTCTTGACGGTGCTCAATGGAATATCCAGAACATCGGAAATTTCATCCAGCCGCAGCTCCTGGTAGAAACGAAGAATAATGACTTCCTTGCGGATGGCAGACAGCTGATTCAGCGCCTGCACAACAAGCGCCCGTTCTTCCTGTTTCTCGTAAATTTGCGACACGTTATCCGAAGCGGCGGCGGCATTCCGTTCCAGATCCGGGACCGCTTTCGCCCAGACGTGCGATCGGCGCCAATGGTCTCGGCACAGATTCGTCGCTATTTTGTACAGCCATGGCCGAAAGGATTGCGGATAGCGCCCCTCCCGCGCAGAAAGCATGACACGCACGAAGCATTCCTGCGTTAAATCCTCAGCCAGCACTCGCGATTGCATCATGCGATGAATGTATTTATGAATAGCCGCATGATAACGATAGGTGAGAGTTTCCAAAGCAGAGGCGTTTCCGTCGGCGAATTGCCGCATTAATTGTTCGTCGGTCATTCGCTTCTCCCTTCCGGTAGAATCATCCTTGACTATCTATTAACAAAAAATGTACGTCGTCCAAATACGAATATACAGAGTATAAAAGCAAGGAGGCTGCCGAGCAGCAAGGCATTGCGATTCCAGACCAGTTCCGCCCCCTCCTGCAGGCTTCCCGAAAACAAGTAAAGTCTGTCCGTAATCGCCCCGTTCGTTAAGGATTCCATCACCCAATAAAATAAGGAAACCGAAATTCCCGCGATATAGGTTCTTCCAATCAAGCTGCCAAGCAGCGCAAGGTGACCTAGCCATAACGCAGGCGGAAGCACATGATAGGAAAAAGTCCGCAGCGGAATGGGAAGAACTAACAGGTGAATGGCGGCAATTCCCATTAAATAAAGTATAAATATCGTTGCTGTGCCCAACAACCACCTTGTACCGAAGAAAAGCGAACTTCGAAACGGAAGCGACATAAACCAACCGCTCGTTTCCTTATCCAGCTCCGCCACAAAAAGCTGGCACATGATCAAACTGGCGATAAACGGCAATGTATATTCATATAGGATTTGAATATGAATCAACTCGATTTTCTCAACGAAGTGCCACGGCTGAAGCACGGCGACTGCCGCGACCTGCAGTACCGTCACCCCCAAAGCGACCCACACGAAAGACGACCAAACGAGCTTCAAGCTTAGCCACAGCCTGTTCATGACGCCTCCCCTAAATCGTTATCCCGCAGCTCTTGAACGTGCCTATCGCCAGCATTCGCCGCTAGCAGCTTCTTATTATCCAGCTTAATCAGATAAGCGGAAAGTTCTCTTATGAACTGCTTCCGTTTGCCCGGATCGGCCCGTTCCCCCTTCGCTCCCGAGGAATCAAACCAAAACTCGGCTATTTGCTCAACCACCTCTTCATCGTCGTACAGCCCTTGGAAGAAGTAGGACGGCACTTGTATAATCCCGCTGCCTGTTTTAGCTATTTCCCGTTGATTGAAACGAATTCTGTCCATAGCGATCAGCGTATCGGCTTCACGAACTTGGACTTCCGGATTCAATTGAAGCATCAGCCGTTTTCCTTCATGAAATAATGCGACCCATCGCGAAACGTAGTCGTCATTGAACAATTCGTTAACGATGGCTTTCGTTGTCATTCCGCCGGTTTCCGCCGCGACTTCTTTTAACGATCCGCCCCATAAATTGAAACCGGACTCGGCTTCATTGGACGCTTCGAATTGAATCGTCTGTACGCCGGCATTTGTCGTTTTTTCGAGTGTGCGGTAGTTGCTGTACAGCCGGATCGTATCGGGATAACGAACGGTAACTCGGCTTGGCGCAGCGCCTTCTGTGAACAGAGGCTGCGGGAGCCAGGCTAATTCCATAGGGAGGTTCACGTTCCAGCGATCGGCCATATGAACGGCTGTCATCGTCCCCTCCTCCGTCACTTTATGGTCGGCTATTTTTCCTCGATAGTGCAAAACCAAGTTGACCGGACGTATGTCTCCCGTCTCGATCTGAAACTGATTCCCGTCCCTGCTGAAGCGAACCGACTCCGAATTGAGACGCGCTTCGGTCATCTCGAATCTTTCATTCAGCGTAAAAGCAAGAGGGAGTGTCGCCGCTTCTTCATTCGTGAACTGAATTGTTGCTATTACAGCGAGCCCTCCGTCTTTGTACGGTCTCATATCCAGGTCATAGCTCAATCCGGATAGTCTCGCTGGCTTGACGGACTCCAAATTCGAGATTTCCTTAATCGCCACTTGATTCATCTGAACGGTTTTCTGCGAAACATGACCCGCAAGCAATCCGGCTGCCAAGCAGGCGGCAAGAATAAGACCTGTCGCCTGCATTCGGACTCCCGGCTCTCTTCTGGCTTTGGCTTTGATGTAAATAAACAAAATAAATAAAGCAAAAGCCAAAAAGAGATAAAACCCGCGATGCGTCCAAAAAGACATTTCGCGCGAAAATCCGAACTGGTCGTCAAAATATCCCATCGACTTGAAGTCGAATAATAAAAAGTTGGGAAGAAGTCGGGTGGGCATCGGAAGACGGGGCGTGAGCAATAAGAGTCCGCCATAAATATGAAGAAAAAACAGCAGAAACCCTGCCGCATAGCCTATTTTGCTCTTAAACAGCCCGCCCAATAGCCAGCCCAGAATCATCGCATACAGCATCGGAATAAACGTGGACAATAAAAACCAGGCCGGATACAAGCTTGCCCCCGGGTACATCATCTCTCGCAACCAAAGGTAAATGAAAACCGGAACACATGTGAAAATGAAAAAGGGAAGCAAAAAAACGGTCAGTTGCGCCGACCATCGTCGTATCGAACGATAGGGAAGGCTCCCGATCAATTGCGCTTCCCCGGCAGCTTGGCGGCTTCTTGCTCCGTATACCCCTGACAAAATGGCCAATATCGTAATCGCGCCCAAGTACATAAATTCAAATTGATGAAGATAGTAGCCGGCATGCTCCGTCCATTCGTTGGCCCTATGAACAAGCCAAGCATGAACAACACCGACCAGCATCAGAATCCGAAAGTGAGCCCCACGCAGGAGAAGCTTCCATTCCGTTGTAAAATGCGCCCGCCATTCACTCATCGGATTCACCTCTCGTTAAGTACAAATAAGCATCCTCCAGACTGGGAGATGCGAGAACCGCATCCGGCAAAGGACAAGTGCTGGAGATCATCCTCAGCTCGTAGCCTTCGATTGTTTTCCGCCGACGAATAACGGACTCCCCTGTCAGCCTGTGCAGATCTCGTTCATGAACATACGTTGTCCACACACGACCTTGCACCTTAGCCAGAAGATCGGCCATCGTTCCGTGATACCTCATACTTCCTTGATCCAAAATGGCCAACGAACGGCAGCTCGCTTCAATATCCGCTACGATATGAGTCGATAACACAATAATTCGTTCCTGTCCCAACTCCTCCAACAGCTCGCGAAACCGGATCCGCTCCTCCGGATCAAGTCCGGCCGTCGGCTCGTCTACAATTAATACGCGGGGATCGCCGATTAGCGCCTGAGCAATGCCAATCCGCTGCCTCATGCCGCCGGAGTATGTTTTAAGCTTGCGCTTGGCGTGATGCTGAAGGTTCACCTTTTCCAAAAGGGTAGCTACTGCTGCGCGACGTTCCTTCGCCGATTTCATTCCTTTAATGGCCGCGACATAATGAAGAAATTCTTCCCCGGTTAATATATCGTAAAACCTTGACGCTTGAGGCAAATAGCCCAGGCACTGCCGAATACAGTGATCATTCTTGCCTAACACGTAAGGACCGACTTGTACTTTGCCGCCGGTCGGCGGAATAAGAGTCGCCAGAATTTGCATTAGCGTGCTTTTGCCCGCCCCATTCGGACCGAGCAACCCGAACATTCCCGAGCCGATTGATAGATCGATTTCGCGTAACGCTTGTTTGTTTCCATTGTAAGTTTTGCTTAAAGCTTGAATCTGAATGTTCATGTCTTCACCGCCTAAAAGCTTGATTTACGGAGTATGACGGCCATGTCCGCAAAAAGTTTGGTCGAAAAATAAAAAAAAGACTTATGCGCCGTATCTCGGTTCCACGAGCAAAATTTCCTCCGAAGTGTATGGAACTAGAACAAAGCCGTCCCTATACTGCCTGGAACGGCTTTATTTATTTGATTGAAAGTAATTATGTCCAGTTCATTTGCTAAGTGTCATGCGTTTCTCATAAAACACAATTGTCATTTTATCGTTAATTTGTTTGGTTTGCCCCGTCTTTCGATAGCCTAGCTTCTCATAGAGGTAACAATTGCCCTGCTCTTGCAATATGGTGTCCAGCTCCCAAATTAATGCATCCTTATATTTATCTTCGATAATAGCGAATACCTTCTGGGCAATCCCTTTTCCCTGGTGCTCGGGTACAATAAATACCGGACTGACGCGATACGCTTTATTCTCTTTCCTTACAATCCTAATCGCACCTACGGGAACCTCGCAATCTTTTATAATATAGTAATCCGTAGACGATTCATTTAATCGATCTATTATTCGTTCTACAGATTCATTAGCAGGGCTGGTTGTGTGATCTTGGTATTTATTAAACAGAGGCGTAAATGCTTTAATTTGCATTTCGTAGATGAGCGATGCCTGACTCAGATCCGATTTGAGTAAAGAAATATTCAATGGGTCGCCCCCTCCTTCATAAAACGCCTACTAGTTCCTGACTTCAAATTTAAACCCGTCTCCCAGCTCCTTATTTTTCCCGTAACACCCTTGAAGCTCATATTCCTTTCCATTTTCAACCGTATTAAAAGTTAGGGTTTTACAGCTCGCGGTTCTTATGTTGGTTGTTCCATGTTTATCTTTAGAATTGTCATACTTAAATTGTACTTCCGCTCCGTTAAATACTAGGTCGTAAAATATCGGATCTCCTTCTATCGTAAACCTGGTAATTCTAATTTTATCTTCCGTTTTCGTTAATGAGTTCTGATAAAATGCCTCTAGTCGTTCCGCGTTCCTCACGTTGCCATGTAAGTCTACAACGTCGCCGTTTTCCATTGCCGTATCATAGCTGTACGGTTCGGAGCCACATGCCGATACTACAATAACTAGGAATAGAATAATAATAAATGTGAAGTTTTTCATGATGTACCTCAAGATTTGACTTCGTATTCAATAAGCCAACAGTCTCTATATTCGCCCTCATGCCACTCCTGTTTCTCTAATAACTTCTTCTTTGTAAATCCTAGCTTTTCATATACTCTTAATGCCCTGGTATTCCATGTTTGCGGGTCCATAACGATTTTGCTTGCCTTTCTGTGTTCCGCCAAGTAATTTACAGTCTCTTGGATGACTTTCGTCCCGATCCCGCGATTCCAATAGTCCGGTTCGCCAATGAATTGATCCATTCCATAAACGACTCCGGTAAACTCTTTAAGCTCGTACACCTCGAGTTCTTCATCATCTATCTCATAAAATTGCAAATACCCGATTGCTTGGGCCTTATATTCGATTATACATTGCGTTATGTTTTCTCTATCTTCATAAAAATGGTTGTTTACAAGTTCCAGATCATGCGGTCGATCGCGGCCTTCGTAAAACTCCAACACTACTGGATTCGAAAGCCACTTCACTAATAAATAGGAATCTTCCGACTCCAGTGTCCGCAACCGAATTTCATCTTTATTAACGAGTATCATAGAGCACGTTAGCCTCCTGCATGATATCATTTATTTCGCTTTTATACCTCTATTTGAAAAATGGAATCCACAATGATTGGCAAGTTATCTCTTACGGAGACCGCCCCGAGAACAGAACGAGCGTGGCTCCCTTTATCCTCAAACACTTCGACCAACAAGTCAGAAAATCCATTCAGCACTTTATGATGCTCTTCAAAGTCGGCGCTTGCATTCACGAATCCCTGTACCTTCACAGCTCTTTTCACTTTGTCTAAAGATCCTAAAGCAGATTTCAATACGGCGAGCACTTCAACCGCGGTCGATCTTGCGAAAGCGTAGCCTTCTTCAGTCGAGAAATCTAGTCCTAATTTTCCTGTGGGGTTTCCGGAAGGACCTTTACCTGAAACATAAATCATATCATTGACGATCACGTAATTTGCATACTTTGCAGCCGGCTGACTTGCAGAAGGAAGCAGAACGTTTAGTGCTTGCAATCGTTCTTCAATCGAATTTCCCGACATACAAAAACCCCCAATATCATAAATATTGGGAAGATTGTACTCCTATTAACTTGAAAGGTCAATGAATAATTCGATCTATTACAAGCCCAGTCTTACTTTTGAATCTTAAATGTAAATTTCCATTCTGCCGTGTTGCCCGAGTATCTGCCGCGATTTTCTTTGACCTTGACCGTAAGCGATTTATTCATAGTTTTAGAAATCGAGGATGCTTTAATGGACAAATTGGCTGTTCCTACATCGGGAATCTTATCCTGCTCTTCTGCGTATGCTTTTAATTTTACACTCTCCGATGATTTTAAGTTTAAAGTGACTGTCGAGCCTTCTTTAATTTCTTTACCGTTAACATAGCCTGCGGTATACCATTCATTACCGACATGGTTATTTTCCACTAATTCAACACTGACAAGGGTTACCTTTATTTTGGTCGTCTTCGCAGTTGCAGCAGATACGGATTGCCCTAAGAAAACTGTAATTAATAGAAACGCCAGCATTAATCTCATACTTTTGGACATTGAGTTTGCCTCCCAGAGTAATTTGTTCATAAAATATAATCTTCAGATATCCCTATTCTTCTGATTTCATTGCCTTGGCTGTCGTACAATACTGATCCTGAGGGGAATTTACTATCCGTACTCCCGGTTAACGGAGAAATGGCAATAAAGAAGTCTCCCTCCTGCACCGGCAATTCATATTTTTCGCCATCAATCAACGTAAGTATCTTAGAAATCCCTTCCGTATTCCGGCCCAGAATTCTAACATACTGTCCCTTACCCGTTTCCATAATTCTAGGTCGGATCTCATTTGTTCCATGCCCCGTGAAATCAAGTTTGTATTTATGGTTAGGGCCCTTTGTAAGCTCCGCTTCGCCAAATTGTGACTCAATTGTAAAAAGAACGATTTTCTTGTCGTCTGCATCTTCCATTAGCCTGATCTGAACAGGCAACTTCACCATTTGGCTTATGGACTGGGCAATGGCATTTTCATCGTCTTCAACTTTATAGGTATAGTATGGTTTTATATATCGCGTAGAGACAAATAATACGCAAATAACCAAAGCTATCGTCACAAAGATGATTTTATATCTCTTTTTGTATTTCAATCGCTTGTCAGTCCTTTCGCGTACAATTCTCCAACGCATCCGCAAGAATGATAGGTGAACTATTCCCTGTCGCTGTTCCTAAGCCAGATTAATCACGGAGCAGCCCGGCCTTGTTTCAAGAGTTACGATTCTTGTCTTAGTATCGTTCTTGGAAATAAAGATGTCCGTGCCCTCTTCATCCATGCAATAGGCGATGGGGATAGAAACTTCGCTGTCTCTGAACGATCCGTCTGCATGGCTGGTCCCAATGATGACCGTTTTATATTGTATGGCATACTTCCTGGCTTCCTCTACCCATTCAGCGAACTGTTCTTCGCTAAACATTCCCACTCCAATAAGATGAACAATGAATAGGATGTTCGTTGGTTGTAGATTGCTCATCCCTTGGAGGACAAGTTCATCGCACAACATTATACCAATAACGTTCCCTTCAACCTCAACGAGTTTAGTATCCTCGTACTTGGCGCGATCGAGCAGCAGCTTCCCATCACGATCTATCACGACCGCCCTATCTTTTGGGTTCTTGTACCCCGATATAATGATCTTTGAATATTTTCTAGCCAACTCGCATGCGCAATCTATATTGTGGTTGATGTACCCTTCCGGAAAAATGATAACATCTGCTTCTGGATGATTCATCATTTCAAGCTCCAACTGTCGTAGCTCCTTCTCTAATCGAGGTTGCGCAATTAGAAGCTTCATATTATCTCTCCGATCTGGGCTGACTGACGCCCCTATCTTTCATTTTACCAAACTAGTTACCACTTCTTAAGGCTTTCATAATTCTTTCACTGCCTTTTGATACACTTATAACGAAATTCTGAGGAAGCTGGGAGGATTAGAGCCATGTTGCGAGGATTCGACTGGAAGAGACTGTCGCTAACTTTAGGAGTAGTAGGTTCTATGTGGTTCGTTTTAGAGAACACGACCAGAGCGGATACGGCGCTTTCGGATTTTTATTTCAGTCATTATGCGGATCATGCCGAGGTTATAGATTATGGCGGAGAGGATACGGAGATTGTGATACCGGAAACATCGCGCGGGCTCCCCGTAACGTCGATCGGCAAACGTGCTTTACGGGCAAAAGATTTAACGAAAGTTACTTTTCCTGAGCGCCTAGAAACGATCGAAGAATTTGCATTTGATTCCAACTCTCTAACCGAAATCGAGATTCCCGCCAGCGTAACCTCCATCGGACATTTTGCATTCAGGAATAATGCTCTGACCAAAGTGACCTTGCATGAGGGCTTGCAGACCCTCGGTGCGGCCGTATTTCAGGGGAGTGTCATATCAGAAATTGAAATACCATCTACCGTGCAGTTTATGGAGATGAACGCATTCAATGGAATCGGGCTGACAAAGCTGAAGTTGAATGAAGGTCTTCCCGAAGTCGGATACGGTATATTTCAGCATAATAAACTGACCGAAGTCGAGATTCCGTCAACCGTAAAAACCATCGAGCGTTTTGCATTTCGGGATAATAAGCTCAACAGGGTAACGTTACATGAAGGTTTGGAAAATATCTGGTATTCGGCATTCGATTATAACGAGCTGACCAGCATCGTGATTCCGTCTACGGTAAATAAGATTTATGGCGATGCGTTCTATAGCAATAAGCTTGCGTTTGCGGTGATTCCTCCAAGCGTGAACACGATTGAGCCCAATTCGTTCGGTTCCAATCCGCCCGACTTTACGATCATCGGATCGCCCGGTTCACCCGCGCACCATTTTGCCACTACCTACAACTATCCTTTTACGGATGCCGCAACGATTCCGTTGCCCGATATTCAGTTTTCTCCGAACAGCCAGGACTGGTCGCAGTCCGCTGAAGTGACGGTGACAGGAGCCACCTACAACATTTTCAATCTGAAGTATGCCTGGTCGAATACAGTCACGGAGCCCGGCCCGGAAGCGGAATGGCGTTTATGGGGTCTGGGCGACGAGATCGAGCAGACCGTTGAAGGAGATTGGTTCTTGCATGTTCAAGGATCCCTGTTAGATCGGGCAGCCTCCTGGCACTCCGAGCGCTTTCGGGTTGACAGGACGTCGCCGACGCTGGGCATTACAATGATGACTGGTCTATCTCCTTATGCGAACGATACGTGGAGCGCAGCACCTGTCACCTTGAGTGCAACCGCATCCGATCCGTTCGGCGAAATCCGTGAAATTGTGGTTGAGATGGAACATGACTCACGGAGCTCAGTGGCAGCTTATCCAGGGAATACGCATTCCATTTTACTCGGTGCCAATGGCACCTACCAACTGAAAATCACGGCAATCGATCAAGCGGGGAATGTATCCGCCATGGAGCAGCGCATTGTGAAGATCAACATCAGCAGCAACAGTAGCAGCTCTCCATCGGGCTCAACTCCGTATGAGAAATCCAGCAATGCTAAGCTAAAGGAACTTCTCTTCTCGGGCGGGGCGCTCACTCCGATGTTTTCCCAGGATGTGACGCAATATACGTTGCGCATCAGTCCCGAATTACAAAGCCTCACCGCTACCCTGTTGCCGGAACATGGACAAGCCTCGACTTCACTGGGCGGACAAGCGCTCGGATCAGGCCGAGTGAAGCAAGACATCTTGCTGGAATCCGATATCAAACAGTTAGAAATCGCAGTTACTGCGGAAGATGGAACCAAGCGAACTTACCATGTCATGCTACAAAGAGGCACTGTGGAAAGCGAGAATGCCGAACACCTTCCGTCAGAGTCGGCATGCTCCAAGTCTTCTCCTTTCACGGATATTGCCGGGCATTGGGGAGAGGCCTCCATCATCGAAGCAAGCTGCAAAAAGATCATTCAAGGGTATCCAGACGGAAGCTTCAAGCCAGACCGCATCATCACCCGCGCTGAATTCACCGTAATGCTGACAGGATTTTTCCCGAAGAAAGACGCGGCGGCATCTCCTTCGTTCAGCGACCTGGCGAACAAAGAGCATTGGGCGAAACAAGCGATCGCGCAAGCGGCAGCAGCCGGCCTAGTATCCGGTTATCCGGATGGCCGCTTCCAACCGGATAAGGCAATTAGCCGGGTCGAGATGGCCTACATGCTTGCCAAGACGATTGACCTGCCAACGGATACTTATTCGACAACGGGTTTCAATGATGATACAGACATCCCGGATTGGGCGAAAAATGCCGTAGAGTCGCTTCGTCGACTAGGCATTGTCAACGGCCGCGGCAACACCAGCTTCGCTCCGGATGGGGCAGCCACCCGCGCGGAAGCAGCTTTAATGCTGCTCCGCATAAGTAAGATGAAGTAATATTTTAACGGAGTGGAAGGCGGGGGTAATACCTTAACGCCTTCCACTTGAGTAAATGTTACAAGTGGCCCATCGTATAATCGCAGTTACTACTAACTCATTAACCCTCTTACAAATTAAACTCATCCTTAATAAGGTTTGCGACTTCAACCGGACTTAAATTTGTATTATTAATTCTCAAGTAATTTCCTCTTAAAATCTCCCCTGGATTAGAATTGAGTCTGTGTCTTTCCGTGGTCTGTATTAAATCCGCTTCCGACTGTTCCACATTTCTTTTCGTTGGTTTTTGATCCATTCTAAATGGCGTATTATTTCGCCGTAATCTTTCATCGATATCGGCTTCCAATTCAACATAATAAACTTCGGCGCCTTTGGATTCGAAAATGTCGCAGGTTTGTTTTACAAAATCCCAATCCGCTTGAAGATCAAATCCCCATACATAAGTAAAAATAAGCCCATATTGATTACTATTAGCGAAAGCTTCAAAAAACTCTCTCCTTAAAAGGTTGGCCAACCTCCATGTCTCGCTGCCGAAACCAAAAAAGGGATGAAATAGTTCGATAGACATGTGATTATGGAACAGCTTTAACTCCGTTATTTTCGTCAACTCGTGACCGATCGTCATTTTCCCAACAGCCTGAGGGCCAAACACTAAGACGAACTTCAATCCAGTCACTCCCCGTATTACATCTCTTTGCGCCGATTTCCGTATTCACGATCCGTATTTCTTTAATCTGCATTCCTCAATTAGCTCGATATTTCTCTTGTTTTTCGCGTATTCCTTTATTTCATCCTTAATGTTCGGATAGAGTACGATCTCTTCTAATTTCTCTAGTTCAATCCATTTTACATTTGTTTGATTGAGGTCCGGTTTCTCGGGCAATGAAGGGCGACCGCTCGTAATTCGACATTCAAACATTAAACTTAAGCTATGTCCTTTTCCGTAAATATAAGAATTAAAATGCGGAGCATATTCATAAGCAAAAGCCAACGGCCCAACCTCTACTTCGACATTGGCCTCTTCTCGTGCTTCGCGTTTTACCGCTTCAATAATCGACTCTCCCGGTTCGGCTCCCCCGGCAGGCAAATTATAATGAAGTCCATTTTCATCATCAAATTCCACTAACAGAATCGAGTTCTTCTCTATAATTAACGCACATGCCCTCACTCTAATGTGGTACACCGGTCAACCTCCAAAATTGATTCCTTCTATTCCGGCCTTTCCTTACCCATCCTTCATTTCTTATTCCAAGCGTTCAAATACAGATTCGTTAATGTAATTTGTAGTTTTCCCGCTCCATCTGAAGTTTTTAAAGGATAGATGGAGAAAGAGAAATCATCTCCATCTCTATAGTTCAATCCGCTCATTCCAGTTCCCGATACCGAGTAATTTGTAGAATCGTCCTTTGCAGTCATTATCGCAGACATTTCACTGGCAAATGAAATGTTATTCACTGTATAATGTCGCACTCCAGAAATTAGCGTTGCCCCATTGAGGGAATAATGCCCCATCGATCTGAAACTAATCGTTATACTGTCATTTATTGTTTTCTCAACGGAAGCAACTACAATTTTATGAGTACCGTCATTATAAAGCTCTTTGCCCCTATTGCTATTCAAATCTGAAAGATCAATAGATAAAGAGTGACGACCTTGTATTTTGTGACCCTCTCTATCACTATACTTTTCTGTATTATTTGCAATATATGCGATTCCGTCTTTCCATAATCCAAGTAGTCCAACTTGCCATAAGACGATCAGAGCAATAATGCATAATAAGAGTAAAAGTGAAATCAAACTTTTTAGCTTTTTATTCATTTGCTCTCCCCTCAAATATATCCATCCCCTACAGTTGCCCAACGGATATATAAATTTGTTCACTATTCATGAGACGGCCTCCAAGCTACATCCACATTCTCTTTACTTCAATGAGTCTTTTCCCTTCAACTCTCACCTTGTAAATATCAGGCATTGTCATCGATTTCCAAAAAGCATACCCGTATCGTTGATCAAAGTAATTCAACATCAGTGTCATAATGTCGCCGTGTGTTCCAATTGCAATTTTCTTGCCTCTAGAGATTTCAATATGCCTTGTTATGACCTCCATCGCTCTCTTCTGTGCAGCCTCACTTGACTCTCCGCCTGGATAAGATTCGTTAAAGTCTTCGTATACAACACGTTTTGCCTCCCAAAATGATGCTGGAGCAAAGTCGCCGATTGTTCTTTCCCGCAAATCCTCCTCTAAATGTATCTCTCTACATTGTTCTTCCGCCAATAAACGAATCGTCTCTATCGCTCTCTCATATGGACTTGAGACAAATATGTCGATGTTTTGGGACCTTAAAATATCACTAACCTTCCGAGCATCCTTCATTCCTTGTTCAGATAAACCTCTAGTTCTTTCTCTACCTTCTTCGTAAACAGACTCTGCATGTCTGACAAAATACAGTATTGTTTCCACTACGGCCAAGTCACCACTTTTGTTTCAGTTTATCTATGACTTCATTCAGTTCAATGAATGCCATTCTATCTACGCTTTAATATCGGAGCTTTAAATTGGGTATGCCCTTAAATTTCTTTAGCAAAAAACAACTCTCCAATATCCCCGTCATTGATTCCATTTATGATTCCGCATTCCTGAAACCCCATTTTCCTATGCCACTTTTGAGGATCAGACTCATTTGCTTGAGAAGAGCTGTATATTTTCTTCATCCCTTTTTTCCTTAAGTGCGCTTGAGCAAACTCTAGAAGCCCTTTTCCCAAGCCGTTGCCTCTGTAGTCAGGCCGAACAATAATAAGTCCAATATAAGGATACTTAGACCACAAATACTCTAGTCTGAGGTATCCAACCAAGTCAGCCTTATCAGTGGCTATAATGATCTCTTGATTTTGTAATTTCCACAATAATATATGAGCTGGAACATGTTGATCCCCATTGCTTACATCCTTCAAATCATTAATATCTCCAAATCTAATTGTGATGGGCATCTGCATATGGCTCCCTATTTTAGCTATATTGTTCTTAAAGTCTAATCCAGTACCGCTTAATTACATTGCCGTCCTCTTCAAGAAAATCAACGTCGGAAGTACCGCCATTTCGGATAATCGTTCTTTCAGATGCAATGTTACCCTTATCACAAACCACTAATGCTTGATTTATTCCTAACTGCTTAGCTTCTACTAACGCTAATTTTAGCAACTGCGTCGCGTAGCCTTTTCTTCGTTCAGACGGTCGTATTCCGTAACCGATATGTCCGCCCCTATCCATTAAAAATTTAGTCAATTTATGCCTAATATTTACTGCTCCTACGATCCTGTGATCGCCAGCAACCAACCAGAAGGTTGAATCGGGAACCCAGCCCTCCTGCAGATTCACTCCGTTCTCATGATCTTCAAGCCATCCGATCATCTTCTCAAAATCTGCTGGATCTCTGCTCACGACCCATGGAACTATGTCTTCTCCGCTATCTACCCATTCTTGATAGAAATCTAAATATTCATCCTTCAAACTTATGGCAGGTCTCGACAAATAAATATTCTCCATTGTATTAGCCTCCAAACTGCCCATCCTTTTCGAGATATCCTCAGCTTCAAACAGTAGCCCCAGCATAACACATTATCCTACAATTGTTACAAAATTCTGCGGGTTAGACCGGATAAAGGTACTGATAAGTTTCATGCTACTTGAGGCAATCTCTTTAAACTTTGCATATAAACGATCAACTTTTTCGGATAGTTCACGATCTTGATCCAAATCATTTATCGAGACTGATTCTATGGGTTTGTTCAACTCACGGCTACGCTCTTCAATGACCAACTTCGTGTCTTCAAGCAACTGCATCATCTTCTGGTCTTCAAAATAACGGAGTCCCCCCATCACACCTGACCAATAACCCGGTGCTTGAAGCAAGTACGCTATCCAGGCGTAATATTCACCTACCGAATTTTTGGCATGATCATACATGATTCTGAACATGCACAATGCTTGCTGACTTCGATTCAGACTGGAAATCATCTGTGTTTTGGTCACGTTGTCTTTTCCGCGAATACTTAATAACATCGGTTCCACGCATGCTCGTCCAAGCTCCTCATCGCTCAACTCGTCAAACTCTGCCTGCTTCATTTTCACCATTTTCCCCCGCCTATTCGCTTAGTTTCCGATAAAATTTCGTCTGTAAACTCCAGTCTGGGTTGTTCCTCGCTTGGTAATAACGAAAAATCGTATAATTAGACGAATAATAAATATTCATCTGAATCATACGATTTAACAAATTGCATCCTCGCCTAGGCCCAAAAAATATCATTTTCATCAATTTCCTTTAATTGCTTTTCGAAGTCCGTATCCGGCTCAATATCATCGACAAAATGCCATCTATTTTTACTATCTTGCCAATACACCTTCCACAATGCTTCTTCATTTCTGAGTTGAGCAATTGGGTATACAAATCGCCTCCCCATATAACCTGGTCTCTCCTGGCTTAACGTGACGGTTTTGCCCCTAAATTTATAATGAATCTGAACTTCATTTTTGAGATGTTTCGGGATTTTTTTATCTATATAATTTTGCAGTACTTTTTCTATTCTCTTTTTTGTAAAAGCATCTAGCACTTTCATCCCTCCGTAATTTAATAGTTCAACTATAAGATAAAGATGGTTGTCTGAATACTAAATTTTTCTCAAATTTAAATGTTAATACTGTTTTCAAATCTTCTGCACAATTCAACTATTTCATCGATTCGCGCAATCTGCTGTACCCACTCATCAGGGATACTCTCTATTCCATAAATCAGACCCGCCAATCCCCCTGTAACGGCCCCTGTTGTATCGGTATCTTCTCCTAAATTTATGGACTTTAATACCGCCTCTTTATAGCTGACCGACGTCAGTAAGCTCCACAAGCTAGCTTCCAAAGTGTGCACAACATATCCTGTGGAATGAATATCATTCACTTTAATGTCCGCTAGGTCTTCATTAAGTATTCTTTCGAATTGAACAATCTCACTATGGCCGGAAAAATGTCTATTAACAACTAGCTTCATCTCGTTTATGCTGGTTTTCAAATCCAGCCCGTCGATTAAGTTGATGGCAACCTCTGTATAAATAACACATGCAATGATCGAGATAATATGACGATGTGTAATGGACGAAACCTGCGTGATCGCCGAAACACGTTCTTCAATATTTCTTTTTCGCAGCAGAAAGGCTAGAGGCAGAATTCTCATTAACGATCCATTTCCATTGCTGTATTCATCTTGGCCACCGGCGAAGTCCGGCCTAATCAACTCGTGATTCAGCCTATCAATCGCTTGCTTTGTGGCGATACCGACATCAAATACCTCTCCATACGGCGTCCAATATCCTTCCCATAACCACTTTTTGAATTTGTCGGCGATATCAAACAAATCAATTCGCTTACATTCGGCTATACTGTCCATTAAACAAAAAGTTAATGAACTATCATCAGACCAAGTACCAGGAGGTTGGTTGTACGTTCCATAGCCGATCATGTCTAAGACGGGGTGTCCTGACAGAGCTCCGCGCGACCTGAATTCTACGGGCACGCCGAGTGCATCACCGATACAAAGCCCAATTATTCCATTCATTATTTTTGAATTCAAAGGAAATCCCTCCAAGGCAGACGAACACTCATAAGTTGTTTAGTGTTCATTCACTTTTCTACATTTAACGATGAAAGTAGCCGGGAATAGATCAGCTTTAACGTTCGAGTACCAGGAGTTCTCGTTTTTAGTTTCCCTATCGATACGTACTTCCTCCAGAACCTTTTCTACCACAAAGCCTGCCTCAATTAATCCATTGATATATGTACTTAACTTACGATGATAGAAAACAGCCGGTCGCGGCTTCCACGCCTCATGCAGCGTTGGCTTCTCCTCATTGTATGAAGCATTAAATCTTACGAATCCTTGATCAAGAATAACTCGGCTATGTAGGGGATGCTCCCAACTAAAGATAAACGTTCCTCCTGGTTTCAAATAAGCATGTATATTATCAAGCGTCTTTCGGAGATCCAACGTCCACCCCAAAGCATAGATTGAATACACGAAATCAAAATAACTGTGGGGAATTCCAGGATTTTGTTCCATTGAAGACTCTATTAGCATTACTTTTTCGTTATGTCCACAAACATGTTGCGCCGTCTGGATCTGTACAGATGAAAGATCAAGTCCCCAAATTTCTTCAATGCCCTGATTAAGCATATACACGATAGAGTGGCCGCTTCCGCAACCAACTTCCAAAGCTTTCTTCCCACTGACTTCGCCAAAAAGTTTTAGTTCCTCTTCAGAAGGAGCGTGCGGTCCATATTCAGGCAATGCAGTTCGGCCAAAAAATCTTTCCGCCGCCGCATCCCAGCTGCCTTTATTAATGGTCAGACCTTCGTTAAGACTAATATTCATTTTTCACCTCTAGTTCTGAAACTTCCCACTTAAATCAGTTCAATAAATCTTTCTTTAAATAATAATGAGTATACCCTCCGGCATTCTCAATTGTTCCATAGATCTGAAAACCTTCTTTAAGATAAAAATCCAATGCTTGAAAACTTAATGTATCCAGCTTAATAAAATCGCACTTTTTATCTCGAGCCATTTTCTCGGCTTCCCTGAGAAGCGATTTTCCATTTCCTGATTTCCGATGCGCCGGATCAACAAATAAATATTGAACCTCCAGCCAATTCCAACAAAACTCCCCTACGATACCGCCCAATATTTCTCCATCCTCATTCACTAAATACAAATTTAACTCTTGATATCGACCTTTAAGCTCGTCAGGGAAGTGCATTAAATTAAACTCTATCATCTTATTTCTGACGTAATCCTTATTTGATTCAGTTATATTATTGGAAATCTTCAATGACATTTTTATCTCTCCGTTTTGTCCTGCAATGTACTTTTTAATATCACAATTGAAAATCGATGCGGGATATTTAGTATTTCATACTCATCACATAATCTATTTAATAATTCTCTGGTTACCTTCATTCGTTTGCTCTCATCTATGTTTGTTAGCCATGATACGGATCTAATCTTCCCGCACCATTCCTCGTGAGAATACTTGACTTCGTAATCTTGCTGCCATTCGCCTACTACATGGAACGAATGGTTCTGCCACTCGTCAAACCAGTTCACCGGAAACCCGTTTCTTCTCTCTTTAGTCTCCGCGTTGGAGCCAGCTGGCTTAAGTTCGATGCCGTTGTTGATTAACACTTCAAATGTTTTTTGAGCAATATCGGAATCCGGTTTGAAAACAGAGTTAATGACTATTAGATGCCCATGCGGTTCCAAATACCTTTTTATATTCTCAATAACATTGATGCGCTGAAACCAATGCCACGCTCTAACCGCTGTGAACATCGGATATGTTCTCGAAAGTGTAAAATCTTCAGCTTGAGCTCGAACATAGCTAATATTATTTATTCCTAAGGATTGATCAATCCTCACTGCTTCTTTAATCAATTCATCTGAAGGCTCGATACCGATGACGCGGGCACCGTGCTTATTCAAATCTCTACTGAAAATGCCACTGCCCGAGCCAAGGTCAATCACGTCCTGATCTTTGAAGCGGAATCCTTTGTTAGCTAATTGTTCAAATAGGATTGCAGGCAGACGATCACGATATTTTGCATATTCGGACGCCACTTTACCAAAGTCGGCTCTCATTCTTAATCACCTCAATCGAATGTTACAACAATACCCAAATAAGGTGAAAACAATTAAACCGATCAGGAAGATAACAAACTTTTATCTATAGATTCGATCCACATTCATCTTAATGCTCTTGGACTTCCGCTTTCAACTCTCAACCGCCTCTTCCTTATAGTGTGTAATATCCCCGTGCAGAATAATTGAATGCCGATCTTGGCTAATTTCAATCTTGCATAAACAGGTAGGATGAATATACGGGGGGTTCCACAAATCTTTTAAATCGCGTTTTTCAAAATAAGCCATGATCAGCTTTACGACAACTGTGTGAGTGACAAGCAAAATCGACTTACCTGAATTTTCGGTTATAATTTGTTGTAATTTATTTACCGCGCGCTTTGAGACCTCTTGGAACGTTTCGCTTTGTTGAACTTTAAAGCTATTCGGATCATTCCAGAAATTAGAAAACTGAAGAGGATCTGAATTCTTTGCTTCCTCTTGGTTTAAACCTTCCCAGACCCCTAGATTGAGCTCCATCAACTCATCACAGGCTTCAATGGGAATGTCTCTTCCTTCGGCTAATAATTCGGCTGTTCTAAGAGTCCGAAGGCTGGAACTCGAATAAATCAAATCTATCTTTTCATCCCTAAGAGCTTCTCCCAGCCACTTTGCTTGTTTAATCCCCAGTTCTGTGAGAGCAGAGTCATTATGACCTTGAAATTTTTTTAGAATATTCCACTCCGTTTGACCGTGTCTTGTGAGAAAAATAGTTGTGATATCGCTCATGCACTTTCCTCTTCCTTATATTGTGACTTGATTCTTCCACTTTCTCCTCAGCCTGAGATTGTCCTTGAAAATTGAATCTTACTCATAGTGTACCCTTTAATCCCTCATAGTGAATTACAGAAGTTTCTGAAAACTCGTCAGAAATTATTCTCAAACTCTTTCAACAGCTTCTTCGGCGCATTTGCTTTCCAGATTCTTTGCAAATGTCCCTTGAGCTCTTCAAAATCAGCATTGTGCAATCTCACTAATAGGTAAGGGTAATTTTTATAATGCTCTGTTATGTAATAGGTATCGGGATTTACTTGCATCAGGAAATCGCGAGTTTCAAAATCCATCTTTAACACTAGAGAAATTCCATCTTGATGAAATCTGGCCAACATCTTATCCTTTAGTTTGAAAGATGGCGTTCCATACGATACGGATTCAATCATTGCTGGAAGTGATAGTGCCAGCTTTCGGAATAATTCGTGAACAGGATCCTTCATCAAGGCGCCTCCGGGTTTGTAGTCATTGTTATTGAGAACCTCCAATTGATGAAGCAGACTACCCGCTAATTAACTTTCAAAGCGTTTTTATATGTAATAATGTCATAGCTATACCCTTCTTTCTTTAAATCAATCATTAAATATATCCTCTAGCATTGACCAATGGTTACCTACCCACATTAACTCGTCCGCAAATCTCCTTAAAGTTCTGAACTCTTCAGATTTAATATTTAACCAAGCCGATTCTTTCCACCAAGTTAACTTGATTGACCGAACTAGCTTTAATACAGGTAGCGGGGCACTTTCACGATACCCATTAATAAACGCCTTTGCCGACTCCAAATTGATCTTATTATTCAAAATGGTCCCTGACAATATTGCTCGCGATATGTCGAATTCAGGATAGATAAAATGCATTCGGTCAAAATCTAAAATCGCAGAAACATAATTGGAATGAAACAATATATTGTCTACGAAGAGATCCCAGTGAACCCAGCCCTCCTCGCAAGATTGAAACATTTCCAGATCTATTTTTTCCGCAATTTTTCTTTGAAGCTCAAGAGCTGCAATATATTTATCTGATCCAGCACTATGCGCTTGATGCCAATTCGTCAACCATTGCGTTAACATCTTTTCCTTTGAAGCAGGTACCCAATGCAAATGCAAGGACGGTGGAGCATGCTCATTTAACCACCTGTGCATCCTTCCAGTCACTTGGCCCAAATGATACATCTGATCTTTATTCACTTCACCAGGGCCGACCATATGGCCATGACAAAATTCGGTTAACATGAATCGTTCGCCGGACGATGTTCGTTGAATATACGAACCTTTATGGGGGAGTATCGTTGGGCAAGGAATGCCTGCTTCCTTGTTTAATCTGTCTTGTAGACCTAGAGCCACTTCGACATGACTTAATAATTCATCTGTATATCTCTCTGAATTATATTGCTTTACAAAGAATATACCTGCATCCGTATCAATCTTCCATTTCAGATTTGCGAATCCAAAGTCATTAGCTTCAGCATTTCTGACGATTAGCCCATAATTAAGTTTAAGTTCCTCGGCAATCTCGTATAATATTTGATCTGGTGATTTAGTTGGCACAAAAACAAAGCTCCTTTAATCTAGATTTGCACTGGCTCACCAAAATCTATTAATTGTTTCTTCGTCCCAGATCTGAACTTCAATATACCTTTCCGGCCCTTTTTCTCCATTTGGTGAAGATCTTCCTCCGATAAGTTTCAAAATATCATCTAATGTTGCCGCATTCATGGCGTCCTGCAAGCTTTATTCGGGTACAAATATGTCAACCCTGTGAGAGAATCGTATTCAAAAATAATATCTTCATATTCTTTAATCTCTACCAATTCCATCGGTACAACTAATTTTTCATAATTATGTTTTTTATTAATCAGCATATAGTACGCCATTAATATTCCTTTAGTCACATTTTCATCTTTTGGCTCTCTCACTAATAATTCGGATACGAAAACTTCCTCGTCATTATTTCCACCTGTTAATGCAATATGATAGTCCCAAAAAGGAATTGAGCTTTTGCTCCCTGCCGAACAAACAATAGGATACCTTGTACTCAGAAAATGATTAACGATTGAAGATACCTCTTCTGTTGCTAGTTTTTTTTCTACACTAACGGAGTACCGTTTGGCATTGTGAATTACTATACAATAAGGAACGCTTGAAATATGATCTTTGAATTTGGCAACTAAGCCTTCCCTAAGAAAAATCGGACCTATCAAGCCCTCCCCTCCTATAACGTAAATTTTCAGACCGGATCGAGAGGAAAAAAACGGTACTTACTCGCTTGTTCATAGGCGTAGGCAAGTCGGAAAAGAGTTGGCTCGCTGTAGGCGGTCCCGACGAAGGTGATCCCCTGCGGCCCTTTCGTCGTATAGCCGCCTTCTGCGATGATGCCTGTCTCCGCATACCCGCCTGGTACGGTTATGACAGGATACCCAGCTCGCGCGGATAGATCGAGCCCATCCTCATTGCCCAGGAACAGCAACGCGTCAAGTCGATATTCGCCAATTGCGTGATCAATGCCTTGCTCCCGGGACATTTCACGGTTAAGACGCAAACTCTCGACGTACGCCGGTTCAGTTAATGTGCCGCTTGTTTCATTCGACCAGATCAGCGTGTCTTGCCCGTATTTCAGCGCGACGTCACGATTCGCTTCGTTATAGGCAATGAGTTCATCTAACGTCCGGACCGAAGCGCCGGGCCCTGCTTTGGCAAGATAATCGTTCAGACCCTTTTTGAATTCGTACTGCATCACGTCCCAGTCCCACTCTGCACTCTCGCAAGGCAAAGATACCGGATCGACAATGATCGCTCCGCGTTCCTCGCAGAGAGTGATTGCCCGCTCGAGAATCTCCGCACGGGCTTCGTCCAATCCACTATAATAATGCCGCGGAATGCCAATCCTCGCGCCTTTCAAACCTTCCGGGTCTAAGAAGGGCGTATAGTCCGTATAGGCTATTCGCCCATTCCCCTGCATGGCCGTATCTTCCGGATCTACAGCAGTCATGGCTCCGAGCAAAATTGCGGCGTCTTTAACCGTACGCGTCATCGGGCCAGCCGAATCTTGGCTTTGCGTAATCGGAATGATGCCTGTACGACTGATGAGTCCAATCGTCGGCTTCAGGCCGACCAGACTATTTTGCGAGGCTGGGCTGATGATCGAACCCGAAGTTTCTGTGCCGATGGCTGCGGTACACAGATTCGCTGCAACCGCCACGCCGGAGCCTGAACTTGAGCCGCCCACGAACAACTCTCCGGGACCGTAAGGGTTAAGCGTCAGACCTCCTCTGGAGCAATACCCCGCCCACATCGTACCTGACATGAAATTAGCCCATTCCGTCATATTTGCCTTGCCGAGAAGCACAGCGCCGGCCGCCCTTAGTTGCGCAGCAACTGCCGAATCCGTCAGAGCGAAATGTTCAGCAAGAGCGATCGAACCGGCACTCGTATGCATGCGATCCCCTGTATCGATATTGTCCTTGAGCAAGATCGGAATGCCGTGCAGCGGACCGCGAACTCCGCGTTCCTGCCGCTCTGCGTCAAGCGCCACTGCGATCGTGATCGCGTCCGGATTGACTTCCAGGACCGCTTTCAGCTTCGGATTTAGCCGTTCGATCCGCTTCAAATACCAACGAACGCAAGCTTCGGATGTTAATTCTCCCGATTCCATCGCTAACTGCAGCGAAATGATGTCTGCCTCTATTAAACTATCATCTGTTATTCTACTCATTTAGAGAGATTCTCCCTTTTCAATGTATTCATAATATCTTTTAGCCCAACTACATAAACATGAGCATGATCGATTAGCAGCAGCTTGTCGCCTCTAAAATCCCGAATACTAGACTCAATCTTATCCCCGTCCTTGTTAATAAACTCTATAGAATAGTGTTCCTTAAATGATCCTGCTTTAAGTAACGAATAATAATCGTGCTTACCGTATCCTTTATCAAATAAAAAATAACTATCATATTTAACAAAACCAGACGAACCAGATATTCTAGGATTAAAAAATTGGATTTGAGAATCTTTAATATTACAAAGATTAAAATCCGTATAGTAATAGAACCAGATATCATCATCTGAGATTACGTTTAATGCATAACAGTCGCAGATATCCGCTTTTGAATTCCTAAAAATTTGTTCACCGTTGATATTCCAAGCAATCAAACCTGCAGCACCGATCGGAGAATCCCAACCATAGTTGCCGAATACGCCTTCATCAAAATACCCCGTCCATATCGTGCCGTTCTTTGAAACTTGAAGATTCTGAATACCGTCTCCCAACAGGATTTCTTTTAACAACACCCCATCTAGATCAAATAACTTCCCATTAAGCTCATACTTATCTTGATTGAAGAATCTTGTTCTCGCCCCAGCTAAAAGCAACTTGTCGTTTTGAAATGGCTGAACAAAATGATAATTAAATCTCTGATTATATAGTAATAATTCGCTGACAAAGTCTTCCCCTGCGGTTAGCACTTTATAGGTGTGAGTATTTTTTGTGTTACTTTGAACGGAAGTCCCATTTATTCTTTCAGGAATTTCATCAATAAGTAAAATGTATATGTTGTCATCAAAGCCTATTGAAGCCGACACGACTTGGAATCCATTCCTATATTCACTTATGTCGAGATAAGGCTCTATTTTAATTTTAGTTTTCCTTGTCATTTTATCTCCCCATCACTTCTGAAGTTGCCACACACTCCCTCACAGTTTTTTCAAGAACGGCAATCACTTCAGAGAAGTTAAGAATCTCCAACTCTTGTTCCTTAGCTTCGTCTTTCATTGCAAAATCGACTTCCAAATTCTTCATCAATTCTGGGAGGTACCTATAATCGATTTCTTCAATCTCAACTAACTTAACTGCCAACGGTTTAATTTCTAATGAGTAATAATCAATGAGTTTGCCATTCAATCTCCAGAAATCCCTATAATACATTAATTGTGCTTCCTTTTTATCGGGTTGTGGCAGCCACTTTATTTTCTTGTTATAGATCTCTTCTACCCAAACAACATCAGATATTAAATGGTAAAAATAACCTAAGTAAAATGGATCTTTCATATGATTCAGATATTTTTCACTGAAACCAATGTAATCAGCAAAAAACTTTCCATCGCGATCTGCTCTTATAAAATGAGAAATACTTTTAGGTGCATTCATATTTTTATGAACATCCGGTGCTATCCCACCCAGTAGAAACTGATCATCGTCAATTTGTAGCTCCTTAGCGAGCAATGATGTTATGCAATAATGCATGACTCTTGATCCCATGATCTTCTCCTTTACTTAGGCCAATATAGTCTGCTTAACTATTCGAATATTTTGCTAGTTCCATTCACTTCCAATTCAAGTTTAAACCTATTTACTGCTTCCTGATAACCAGTTTCATTTCTTTGAGTTCCATAAAATACGGCTCCAAAACCGACTTTAGCATGCGGGGTTATTGAAACGGTCATCTTCTCAAACTGGATGTTCGCAGACGAATCTAATAATAGGGGTCTAACGGTTAATTGATCTGCACTTCCATAATTAAATATCGTAATAGAGCAATTAGCCATAATTTGATCGCCTGTAGTTTGCATGCTGCACCGACTATCCTTTTTCAATAAATCGATTGACTTTATCCCTTCTGCATTATGCCTAAATAGAAACATAGCCTTCTCAGTCGCCAATGGGTAAAGAATTACAAACGCGATACAGCAAATATAAATTCGGCTTCGAATTTTAGGGTATCTCGGGCTGTAATATTTAACGCTTCCAATGATTCCTGAAATAAGAATAATTAGTCCCAGAATAACAGGCAAATGAAATCCGTTTTGATTTCCCCTAGTCCACGGCGCTATTCCAATTGACTCAAAAATTAGATCTCCAAGAGAGTAATGTAGATGAGTATTAGTTAAAACAATTAGAGCAAAAAAGATGGCGAAAATAAAAAGAGATTCTTTCTTCATCGTACACCCCATTCTTGGGAGAACTCATCTTCGAAATTAAGTAGCTCCAGCTCTTGTTCTGTGATTTCCCTATAATACATTAATTGTGCTTCCGATCATGTTCTTGTACGAAACTTATATATTTCTCGTCATTATGATCGGTCTTCCATCCAAATGAAAATGAAAATATTAAATGAATAAGAATCGTTACCGCTAAAACTGACATAAAAACTACTTCTTTGCTTTTTCTTCTGGGACTCAAAAAAATCATATTATAAGTCATCATAATAATTCCATTTACTATAAAACTTAAAATGAGAGCAAAACTTTGACCTACTACTACACTCAAACTACGCGATTCTGAATGAAATATATACATAAGTGTCAAGAAAGACGCCGCAATTATTAGCATCATCAACACTTCCGCAAATGCAATCAGCAGTTTGTAACCTGTCTTTAATTCCATTTTTGCAAGTGATGCTAGATTAAGAATATATACAAGAACGATTATACCAATCACTACTTGTATAATAGTTTCGATATGAATTGCTCCTTTTTAATTATTTAATCATTCTTCTTGATAATAATGCTTTAGAACTTCAGGTGTACTTGAGGGTTTCGGTACTAACAAGTATCTAGAAAACACTTCAACTCCCGATTTTAGTTCTTCCTCTAGAATTTCGAAAATATCAATTACTTTAATAAACTTCCAAGTAAGTTCTTCATTATATAGATTCTTATAGCTAACCTCTTCTTCCTTACCTTTATTTTCAGCAATTATATGAGCCTCATCTTTAGAATTGGCCATTATTACGAATATCTGTTCCTCATATGTTTCTGAATCATGTTTGACTAATTCTTCATGGATTACCGCTTTAAATAACAATTGTATCGAATACCATTTACTCAAGGAAACCCAACCTCCTAAATAACTAATATTACATTCAAGATAGCAGTTCCCTCCATTTTTTGATGCTTGAGCTTTAGGACTTTGTCATCTGACTTGTTTAAATATTCTTCTTATCGTTAAACTCAACGCAAAAAGGTTGCATCTCAGGTCTTAAACAGTACTCTATTCTTTGCCTGAAATCTTTCCACTCCACTTTTTCTAGAGCCTCTTGAACCGGGAAAAATCCAGACTCCAAGCTTTCCGGTGTCTGAATTAACTCCCCGCCGATTGGCTTCCCCAAGAAGAGTGTGTTACAAATTGAATTTCCGACATTTTGAAAAACACCGCAGAATCTGATGATTTCAATGTCAATTCCCGCTTCCTCTTTCGTCTCTCTTATTGCTGCATCGCTTAATGATTCCCCTTCTTCTACTTGTCCGCCAGGCATTTCCCAGCCTCTTCTAGGCCCCTTGATCAGTAATATTTCATTGTTTTCATTTATTACTATCGCAGCCGCCGAAACAATATGCTTTGGTGGGGTCAACGCTTTACTCCTCCTCAAACCATTTTTATCCCTTTGTTTATCACTTCACTTGAATTTTCTTTATATTCTGCTTGAACATACTCATAAGATACCCACTTATAGTTGTCTAACCTTAATAAGCCTGCGATTTGATTCACGGGATCCCTTTCAAAAAATTCCTCAAAATCCGAGAAATAAAAAACCTTTGTAATATCCAACGGTGTTACCACCGACAATTTATTAGGATTTTGATTGATGAGTTCAACCATACGTTCTCTATTATATTCGTCTTGGTTTATTTCAACCTCTTCTTCCCAGGCGCATTCAAAATGAAAAGCTCTTTTATTCCCATCGTAGACACTAATTGACCATCCATGATCTTCGGCATTAATTAGGTGGACTAATGTACCTTTATTACTATTGATCAGCCGTTTATTTGGTTTGAAAATTTTTCCTTTCGGAGCAATAGTCACCCAATGGTTGCTTGCCGGATAAACATACCCCCGAAGCCAGGCCCGCTTCAACAACTCAACGCCATCGTTCTGTTCTGTTGAAAAAAGATGATAGCTCTCACTAAATTCGCTCATACTTGCCCCTTCTTTCCGCTTGATCATGTATTCATAATCCCATTCCGTTCAAAACCTTGATCCATCAGCTTAATCCTCATCAAATGCCTACTTTTCTAATTCCATGTCCGTCATTATTTTCCTTTCTCTTCCTGAGCATTTTGTCATTAAATAGCGAAAAAGCCGCGATTATTCGCGGCCTAAAAGCTCATATTCTTATTCGGACTTAATTAAATCCAGTACAGACAATGGGAAAAAAACTGGCGTCTAACGCCTAAAAATTACCCTTTGATCTTCCCATTTAATCTTTTCCGCATGAATCACACCAGAATCGACATGTTCCTTTGAAACTCTGCTATACCTTATCCAAGTCTCAAACTCATCCGTAAACGGGAATCCCGCAACTTGCACTTCGTAGTCGCTCATCCAGCTCGTTCGGATCGGCATGTTGCCGGAGGGATTTATGCTTTCCGAATGGCTAATTCCTTCCCTATACCATTCATGTTCCTTGTTTTTCGGCACCCCTGGATCATTGAGACAAACGTAAAGCGACAATCTGTCGCAGAATTGAAGAATATTTAGATGAGCCTCGATCACTTTTCGATCCACATGGCCGAGTTCCGCGAGAATCTTAACCTGCCTTTGTTTTTCCTTCTCTATAAAAGACTTACTTTCAGGTGGACTCCAATTGTCGAAAAACGATACATAATGCAGGCTACACAACAACCCCGCGTATTTATTGATCTCTTCCGTCTCATCCAGCCCTTGTGTGTAGGCAATGATTTTTTCTTCTAGCGGATAATCTTGAAAAGAATAAGGGCTATGAGTGTCCGGATTCACTTGATATTGCGGGTCCAGCCGAATCCAGCTTCTATCGTGTTCATAAACGGCAGTTACTACATCTGGAATATTCGCATTAAGAAATAGCTCCTTATTCATATTGCTGCATATGTCACCTGATAATTTTGCGTGCTCATGCTGATGGATAAGAATAAATTCTTCTTCATGTTTGCGAATAATCATAGGCTTCACCGTTCCTTGTTGATATAGTCATTAATAAACACTCGCATCAACAAATAACCTACTATAAAAACAACCTGTGGAACTCCAATATATAATAGTGTACCTAATTCCCATAAGGCATAGTCCCAGCCCCAAAATTTATTCCAATTCTCCGAAGTCGATAAAATAAAATCTTGATTCATCCTAGTTAGTCCATACACCGTAGACAGCGTTATCCAAACAAGAAGCACTATTAATCCCGGCACACTCTTGAACCGATTAACAATTTTCGCACCTATAAACAGTAATATCAATAAAATTAGATTACAAATCACGAAGATATATATACCACTCTTATAATACTGATCCTCTGCATATTTTAATGGCCACGTGTCCATTAGCAACCCAGAGAAAATATAGGAAAAGTAGATAAGAAAAGCGCCAATATAACCTTTCATACCCTCATCCCTTCAGCATCCGACTCCGTTCTTATATTCTCGATTACAAGGTCGGAAACCTCCTGCAGCCGACATTTCATTTTCATCAGGCGTTACAGCTCCAGCATTAGCTCCAATCAATAAAACAGATAATTAATCACAAAAACAAACACCAATATAACTACAACAATAACCGCAAAACCTAATAGCCCGTATCGAAGCGTATCTTTATAAGGTTCTGGCGATTTCTCCCCACAATGCGGGCAAAACTTGGCATTTGAAGAAACAGGTTTCTCACAGACACGACAACTGATTAATGTAGCCATATAATCTCCTTCTTTTCTTTAGATGGGAATAACCCAGTACATTGATTTTAATCGTATCGCCACGTAAGCTGCCCTTTTCTTATTTTCGCTGCATATATAATTTGTCCGGTATGGTAATGAACCTCTCTAACCATCGCTATCATCAGATTCAGAACCGTTGTCTCATTATTTACTTGACTATGTGTTAGGGGCGGCCGCTCGATAAAAGGCTGAGATAACAACAAATCAGGCTTCGCTCTCAGATGTTCAAGATATTGAATTATGATATCGAATGCTTCCTTGGTCATGCCGTAAGCCTGCTCGTTGGACATTTTCAGCCCACGTTCAAATTCCCGATCCCTGTCCCTGGTATCCGGGATATCCCGAAAAATAGTTTCGATTCTTGAATGAACGCACCCGTGAATATGAGCAACCAAATTCGCTATGCTATTGCTATCCGTGTTGGGAGACCACATTATATCCTCATCCGTCAGCTGCTCAATCGCTTGAAGAGTCCATTTCCTTTCCGACTTAAATTTAACCAGCATACTCTCGATTACTTCGGACGCTATTTCCATAGGCACACTCCTAAAAATGATAAATAACTTCCGTTAATTGCCGTCATCTTATTTTACCAAATAACCCTAAACATAGGTGAAAATAAAAAAAGGCCTTTCCTATTGATTGCCCCATTCTCTCGATGCGTTACCTTGCTATCCGTTACACTCTTCCCATCCCACTAAGAATCCGTTACATTAAGAAAGGGTCCAAATAACACGCACTTCGTAAAAATAACCCCTTCAGGAGGACTTCCGCAACGATGCACTCGAGATCCGAATTGACGCAACAGTTACAGCAGCGACAAGACGAACCGTCCGTCCGAAGCAAGCACCTCATCTTCGCGGTCGCGACGATTCTGTATTGGACGACTCTGTATATATACGTGCCGATCCTAAGTCCTTATCTCCATGAACGGGGATTATCGTTGGGCTGGATCGGCTTTATTCTTGGCAGCTACGGCATTACGCAGATCATTATCCGGTTTCCTCTCGGCATCTACTCGGACGCGATGACTCGCCGCAAGCCGTTTCTGATTATCGGAATGCTGGCGGGGCTCGTTAGCTGCCTCTTTTTTCTGCTGCCGGGGACATGGGGCGGACCTTTAGCCGGACGGTTAATGGCGGGCGTATGTGCAGCGGCTTGGGTTCCTTTTACCGTGCTGTATGCTTCCTATTATCCGTCCAACCAGACCCATCAGGCGATGGGTACGCTTAGCTTCCTGACTGTATTCGGTCAGCTCACCGGGATGAGCCTTAGCGGATGGCTCGCCTACTCTGGCGGCTGGAATACCGCTTTTCTTTCCGGAGTTGGCGTTGCCGCGGTCGGTACGCTGGTCGCACTCTTCGTCTACGAACCGCAAGCGCAGTCGTCAAAACCGGCCAAATCCGCCGCCGCGACAATCGATAAAACCATCGTCGCCAAGGTGCTGCGTTCACGGTCGCTATGGCTCGTTTCGACCCTTTCCGTGCTCGCGCACGGCATTCTCTTCATTACGATGTTCGGCTTTACACCGCTGCAAGCGGTCGAACTGGGCGCCAGCGAAGCGCAGCTTACCGGCATCGTCGTGGCGTTTATGGTTCCGCACGCCCTTGTCTCGCTCTGGAGCGGACGCTATCTCGCTCCCCGCTTCGGTACGCGCGCTACCCTTGTCATCGGCTTCCTGCTCGCTGCCTGCTTTACTGCCGTTATCCCGTTCACTCAGAGCCTCGCCGTTCTGGCTCTGACGCAGGTGCTTAACGGATTCGCTCAGGCGATGTATTTCCCGCTCCTGCTCAGCTTGGCCATCCGGAGCTTTCAAACCTCCGAACGAGCGACCGCTATGGGACTGTATCAGTCCGTATACTCGCTTGGCATGTTCCTCGGCCCTTATATCGCAGGCGGACTTAACGCCATTGGCGGCCTGCAAGCAGGCTTTCTTTTCGGTTCGGCCCTTGGCGTAGCAGCGGCTCTCATCGTATTGCTGAACAAACGGCTTGAAGACTAGCTTCAAGCCGTTACGCTCTCTATCTCCAGCTCTTGAACTCGGCCTTGCCCACGTTCATCTTAAATGACCCGTCCTCATAGAGCAGCGGGCTTTTTTCCGTGAACCGTTTGGAATATTGCTCTACGTGGCTGACTTTCATCTCCGACGGGGACGTAAAATCGATATGCGCGATAGCGACCCAATAAGCGTAGTTGTTTTTCTCGTACAGGGAAGACACGACTTGCTGCCCTTGATGGTTATCGACGACAGCCCTCGCTTTCATGGAATAGAAGCTGCCGATTCCATTGCTAATTGCGCTATACGCGGCGAACAACACATATTTCAGCTCTTCCGGCTTATGGATCGTAATCGTTTCTTGGCCTTTTCCTTTAGAATCTCCATCGAGCTGAATGTACGGAGATTTTTGCGGCGATCCCATGTTGCGATAATAAATCTTTCCTACCTCATTGTTTGCCGTCACATAGAAACAATAGAGATCCAAATCTTTGGCGGATTCCCACTCCAACCTTGCCGTAACCTTGCCCGATTTCCGAATGTTTACGCTGCCCTGTTTCTCCAAGCTCACCTTACTAAGCTGTACAGGAGAAGAGCTCCCTGCCGCAGGTGCAGGTTTGTGAACAGGTTCCGGAGGCGATTTCTCGATCGGAGCCGCCGGTTTTGCCACGGGTTCCGCTGCAGCCGCAACCTCCTCTTCGACCTCCAGTCCGAAATTGGTCACCAGCTTTGGCAACCCGCCGTTAAACCCGCTGCCCACCGCATTGAACTTCCAATCGCCTTTATGTAAGTAAAACTCTCCCACGACAATCGCGGTTTCCAGACTAAGGTCCTCGCCAAATCGAAAATCGCCCAACTGCTCGCCGCTGCCGCAATCGATAATCGTGCACGCCGCTTCGGACACCAGACCGAAGGATTTTCCGATTATTTCGCCGTCATGAATCGTCAGCGTGATCGCAATCCGCTCAATATCTGCCGGAATCCGCGAGATGTCGATCCGGATTGCTTCGCGAATGTCTCCCGACTGCTGGGCGTGAACGACAGCCCCATTCCGGCTCTCTTGTTGCCCGTAGAAAATAAAATCCTCGTCGCGGACGCACACTCCGCCTGCATTTAACAGAAATGCCGAAGCGTTAATATCAATCTCCGAATCTGCGGAACGCCAGCTCAGTCCAAATGAAATCGCGCTAATGCTTCTTCCCTTGGTGAGATCCGCTTTTTGACCTTTGGCTAGCCTCAATTCTCGTTCTCTCCTCCCGGATAATCATCACTCTATTACCAGATTATATCATACGTCGTACTCCCATTTCGTATTTTACGAGCAATTCCGACAACGAAAGAGACCGTCTCATCTGCAAAAGCCAAGTTGCCTTTGCCAATGAAACAGCCTCTTTCGTCTCTTAAACGTTAACGCCCTAACAGCCACAGTCCACAAGCGAGCAGAGCGCCTCCAGCCGCCAACCCATAATCCCGGAGCCGCCATTTCATTTGCTGCGTATGAACAACAGCCTTCCCGTCTCCTACGCCCCTGCTTTCCAGCGCAAGCGTCACCTCGTCCCCAAGGCGAAACAATGCCAGTAAAAAAGGGAGAGCAATATCTCGCAGCCTTCGGACAAAAGCGACGGGATTTCGCGCCATTTTTTTGCCGCGGGCTCGGATTATTTTGGCGAAGCGTTCCCATAGCTCCAACAGCACCGGCACGAAACGCATCATAAGCGTCACCGCCAAAATCCCTCTCTGCGCCCATAGCGGGCTCGCGTTTCGAAACGAAGTCATTCGCTCCAGCGACCGTCTTAACGACAAGGGCGACATCACCAGCGGGATGGCCAAGCCTAACAGCAATATCAACAGGGTACGTGTAAAAGCAAACGACGTATCGGCAAAAGCTTCCCCACGCAGCGCCCAATCTCCTCCCGCACCCGAAGCAAAAATTGCCGAAGTGAGGATCGAGAAAATCGCGTAGTTGGCAATTACTCCTCGCCAACGACGCAACGACACGCGGCCGGCGAGCAGCAAGGCGGCAACCGCTGCTGCCCCAATCGCGATTCCGCTCCAATCTCGCAATGTAAAAAGCCCGACGCTGATCAGCACGTACGCCAGCCAGATCGAGCGGGGATCGAATCCCGCCAGGCGATGCCGAATTCCGCGCTCACGACTTGGCGAGTCGGCTACAGGAGACTGAACCTCCACAGCAGCAGCGCTCTCGGCCGCTTCACCGCGTTCGTTCTCGGAAGGCCACGCCATTGCTGCCGCTAGCGGGTCTCCCAGACGGTCCAGCCGCGCCCCGCTGAGCCACAGCCGATGGACCGTACGCAGCCATGCCGGCACGCGCATTCCCGCTTCCGCCAACCACTCGGGATGCTGGATCAACTGCTCCCGGGAACATAGCCGCAGCATCCCTG
>Ga0256901_1000201_pt1 | contig 39103 bp, 32 predicted proteins | sample MC6MC0689MT_FD_190200 | JGI IMG/M metagenome (GOLD analysis project Ga0256901, IMG submission 190200) | Metatranscriptome of enriched soil aggregate microbial communities from Iowa State University, Ames, United States - MC6-MC0689-MT... | ecosystem: Environmental > Terrestrial > Soil >... | reverse complement strand
GTTTCTACGGCGAATATAATGTATCGATGGATACAAAAGGCAGATTGATGCTGCCGGCCGATTTCCGCAAGCAATTAGCGGAAGTGGATGCTACTACTTTTATTTTAAAAAGAGGCAAAGACAATTGCGTAAGCTTATATACCGAAAGTCAGTGGACAGCATTAAGCGAGCAATTGAATCAGATGAATCAATTCAGCCCTAAGGTGCAGGAGTTCAAGCGCGTGTTTTTAGATGGAATTGCTATGGTAGACCAAGACAGCGCAGGTAGAATACTTATACCAAAATCATTACAAGAAATAGCTGGCCTCAGTAAAGAACTTGTGTTCTGGATGCAAGGCAATAAAGTGGAGATATGGGATAAAGCCAAGAAAGAGCAATACCTACAGTCGGTAAGAGCGAACGAAGAGGAATTGGCTAACGAATTATTCAATGGAATTTAAACGATAAAAATTGGACCCTAATTATCACCACATTTCCGTACTGCTTCATGAAAGCATTGAGGCGCTGCATATCCAGCCCGATGGCATTTATGTAGATGGCACTTTTGGCGGTGGGGGACATAGCAGGGAGATTTTAAAACGTTTAGGAAAAAAAGGAAGGCTTATCGTTTTCGACCATGATAAAGATGCCTGGAAGAATTTACCAGACGATAGAAGAATACTGTTAGTAAAAGAAAATTTCCGTTACCTACGTCGCTTTTTGCAATTGCATAAAGCACCAAAAGTAGACGGTATTTTGGTGGATTTAGGTGTAAGCTCTTTTCAATTCGATACTGCTGAAAGAGGCTTCTCTATTAGGTTTGACGCGCCGCTGGATATGCGCATGGATGACAGGATGGACTTTACCGCTACTGATTTAATCAGAGATTATTCAGAAGAAAAATTGCACAAAATATTTGAAGAGTACGGCGAGGTGAGAAATGCCAAAACATTGGCCAAAACGATAGTAGAAGGAAGAAAGAAAACTTCCATTCAAACGATTCAGAGTTTTAAGGATTTGATTAGTGAGTGTATAAAAGGAAATCCGAATCGTTATCTGGCCCAAGTGTTTCAGGCTTTAAGAATAGAAGTGAATGATGAGTTGGGGGTGTTAAAAGATTTTCTGGAACAAGCAAATAGGTGTTTGAAACCTGGAGGTCGTTTAGCAGTTATCACCTTCCATTCGCTGGAAGACAGGATGGTAAAGCAATACATGAAGCGAGGCACTTTTGAAAAAGAGCAACAAACCGACCCATTTGGTAGAAGCCTTTTTGAAAATGAGTTGAAAGCTTTGAAAGATATAGTACCAGCTGAAGCAGAATTGAAAATAAACAATAGGTCGAGAAGCGCCAGACTGCGCATTGCTGAAAAGTTATAATTAGAAAGATTAAAAAAAGAAATGCCAGAAGAAACAACAATACAAGAGCCAAAGGAAACGCTGGAAGAAGCGAAACCCGCAGCTACCGCGCCATCTACCAAGTGGGGATGGAAGGAAATTGTTGAGCGCATCTCTTACCAAGGCATAGTAAGAAACATGCCTTACCTCATGTTTTTGACTTTGCTCTGTATATTATACATTACCAATAACAACAGAGCCATATCACTAACAAGAAGTATAAATGAGAAGACAAAGGAACTGAAAGAATTACGTTGGCGCTATATGGACATCCAGTCGCGGCTTATGTATCAGACTTCCGAAACACAGTTGATACCTAAGGCTCAATCAATAGGCTTAAAACCTTTGGACAAACCTGCCTTCGAAATAAAATTAAAAGTAAAAGCAGCAGAAGAAGAATAATTACTATTTAAACAACACTATCAGTAAAAGCAATGGATGTAAAGCGCGACATACGGTTCAGGGTTTATCTTGCCTTCACAGGCATGGTAGTCCTGGCTGTGGCCATTATTGTCAAAGCTTTATCCATACAGATAAGCGAAGGCGATACTTTGCGCGCGCAAGCAGAGAAAGCGCATACTAAGAAAGAAAGATTACTGCCTGAAAGAGGAAATATTTATACCGAAGATGGCACATTGTTATCTTCTACTATTCCTCAGTTCGACCTACGTGTTGACTTCAAAGCTATTAATAAAGATACTTTCAGTCGTTACGTAGACACTTTGGCAGAATGTATGGCAGCCTTTTACAATGAAGGAACAGTGAGCGACTACAAACGTCAGTTGAAAACAGCTTTCAATAATAAAGAACGCTATTGGTTATTGCGCAAAAATGCTGCTTACTATCAATACCAAGCTACACGTAATTTTCCAATTTTCAATAAAGGAAAAAACAAAGGTGGCTTTATTGCAGAACCACGTTCCAAAAGGGTTAATCCTTATGGCATGTTGGCTTACCGTACCATAGGTTTATGGCGCGAAAACGCTGCAAACATTGGCTTGGAGCAAAAATATGATTCTATATTAAAGGGCAAAGAAGGCACAAGAATTATAAGAAAAACAACAGGCGCCACCTGGATGCCTATTGAAGGTTCGGAGATAGATCCGATTAACGGTCAAGATATTGTTACCACTATCGACATTAATATTCAAGATGTAGCAGAGCATGCTTTAATGGATATCATGACCAAACACAATTGTCAGAATGGAACGGCAATAGTGATGGAAGTGAAGACTGGCAAAATTCGCGCCTTGGCAAACTTGGGAAGACAAGCTGATGGCAGCTATTGGGAAGATTTCAATTATGCTTTATTGCCTACAGAACCTGGTTCTACTTTCAAGTTAATGTCTTTGTATGCTTTGTTAGAAGATGGAAAAGTAACAATTAACGACAATGTAAACACATTTGGCGGTAGCACACCCTTTGGCAACCAGCGTGTAAGAGACGACCATGGCGGCTTAGGTGTTCTATCTATTAAAAAAGCTTTTGCGCAATCTTCTAATGTTGCATTTGCCTGGTTGGTTAATCATCATTATCGCAATGATCCCATGCAGTATATAAAGCACTTGCAAGACCTGAAGTTAAATGTAAGAACTGGTATTGACCTTACCGGTGAACGCAGACCAATTATTAAAACAACAGAAAGCAAGAATTGGAATAAGGTTACATCGCTTCCATGGATTGGTTATGGCTACGAAAGCCTGATTACACCCTTGCACACGTGCATGGTGTACAATGCGGTGGCTAATGGTGGCAAGATGATGAAACCCTATTTGGTAAGTGCCATTAAAGAATACGGATTACCAGTAAAAGAATTTGAACCAACAGTGTTGGTAAACAGCATAGGCAAAGAAAGCACTATCAAGCAAATGCAACAAGCCATGCACGCTGTGGTAGAAGAAGGAACAGCCAAAAGTATTAAATCACCTTATTATGCGGCAGCTGGAAAGACAGGCACAGCGCAGGTTGCAGACAAAGGCATCTCTTATGGTGATGGTGTAAAGCAAGGTTCGTTTGTAGGCTTTTTCCCTTATGAAAAACCAGAATATACTATTGCAGTAGTGGTGCGTAGCACGCCGCATGGTGCTTATTATGGTGCTGTAGTGGCTGCTCCGGTATTTAAGATTATTGCAGATAAATTGTACGCCTCGCATATTGGCGGTTGGAAAGTACCTGCAGATTCTTTAGTAAAGCAAAGAAGTATAGTGGCTAAGAATGGCTCTGGCGAAGACTTTATGACGGTTATAAAAACATTGGGTATGCCAATCTCCGCTCCTAGCTGGGCTGGTAGCACATCTTTGAGCCACGATTCTAATAGTCGTTATGCAGTTCGTAAAATTGAAACAGTAAAAAATACGATACCTAATGTAAGTGGTATGGGCCTTAAAGATGCCTTATACGTTTTAGAAAACTTTGGATTGCAGGTTACTATAAGTGGCTCTGGCAAAGTAATAAGCCAATCGTTACCAGCAGGATTAAAAATTGCAAAAGGGCAAAGAATTCATTTACAATTAGGATAATAAAAAAAGAAGATAACATAAATGAAACAACTACTACAAATTATCACAGATATTCAAACGCAGCAAATCGTTGGTAACAGCGACGTGCAGGTTGATGCTTTGATAATTGACAGTAGAAAAGCGGCACAGCATGTAATGTTCTTTGCACAAAAAGGAACGATTACTGATGGGCATCAATATATACCAGATGTATTAGCAGCAGGCGCCAGCGTCATTGTGTGTGAGGAATTACCAGCTAACATAGCCGCTAATGTTTGCTACATAAAAGTGGCTAATGTTGCCGAAGTTATAGGTGTAGTTGCAGCAGCCTTTTACAATCATCCGTCAAAGGAGGCTAAGGTTTTAGGCGTTACTGGTACTAATGGTAAGACAACAGTTGCCACCATATCTTACCAATTATTTACCGGACTGGGTTATACCTGCGGATTGATATCAACTGTTCAAAATCATATTGGCAGCACTATTGTTCCTGCAACGCATACAACGCCCGATTCAATTAGCTTACAGCATTTATTCAGGCAAATGGTGGATGCTGGTTGTACGCACATATTTATGGAAGTGAGCTCTCATGCTGTTCATCAACATAGGATTGCAGGCATACAATTTGATGGTGGCATTTTTACCAACATCACGCACGATCATCTTGATTATCATAAAACCTTTGACGAATATATACGCGTTAAGAAAACATTCTTTGACAATCTAGACAAGGATGCTTTTGCTTTAACCAATCTGGACGACAAGCGTGGTATGGTCATGTTGCAAAATACAAAAGCGGAGAAGAAAACTTATTCGCTTCGTGTGCCATCAGACTTTAAAGGCAAAGTGCTGGAGAATGATTTGGATGGTTTGCAAATGGACATCAACAAAACAGATGTTCACTTTAGGTTGAGTGGTTTGTTTAATGCCTACAATTTGCTTGCCGTTTATGGAGCAGCGCAATTGCTCGGCGAAGACAACATGCAAGTGTTAGCCATACTGAGTAACATAAAAGGTGCTACTGGCCGATTTGAAACTTATCGCTCGTCCAAAGAAAGGGTATTGGGGATTATAGACTATGCGCATACACCCGATGCCTTACTGAATGTACTGGCTACCATAAAACAATTTGGCGGTCCCGGACAAACCATTACTGTAGTAGGTTGTGGTGGCAATAGAGATAAAGCGAAACGCCCTGTGATGGCCGAAGTAGCTTGCGAACATAGTCATAGAGTAATCCTAACATCTGATAATCCCAGAGATGAAAATCCTGAAGATATTTTGAATGATATGGAAAGTGGCTTATCCTTCGCACATAAAAGAAAAGTGATAAGAATATCGGACAGAAAAGAAGCTATAAAAACAGCCTGTTCCTTAGCCAATGCCAACGACGTGATATTAATAGCAGGCAAAGGCCACGAAACTTACCAAGAAATTAAAGGTGTAAGAAATCATTTTGACGATAAAGAGGTCTTGCTTGAAATGTTTGAACTACTGGATAAATAAAGTGCCCAACAGTAAAGATTATACTAAAAACAGATTATAAGAATTAAAAACAAAACGCAATGCTCTACTATTTATTCAAATACTTAAGAGACGAGTTCGGACTATCCGGAGCGGGGCTGTTTCAGTACATCACCTTCCGCGCGGGCATGGCTATTGTTTTGTCTTTAATCATCACTTTGGTTTTTGGTAAAAAATTAATTCGCTTCCTGCAACACAAACAAATTGGCGAAACCATCCGTGACCTTGGTTTGCAAGGCGAAGAATCGAAACGCGGTACGCCAACCATGGGTGGCTTGATTATCATTGCCGGCATATTAGTACCCACATTATTGTTCGCTCGCATCCTAAACGTGTACATCTTAATGATGCTACTGTCAACGGTTTGGCTGGGTTTGATAGGCTTCTTGGATGATTACATAAAAGTCTTCAGAAAGAACAAAGAAGGACTTGCAGGAAGATTTAAAATATTGGGACAAGTAGGTTTGGGTATCATCATTGGTTGCACTATGTATTACAACCAACATGTAGTTACAACCAGAGAATTTAAAGAAGGTCAGCCGGTACTTTTCAATCCTAAAACAGAAACAACAGTTGGTGACCCTTATGTAAGAGTAGATGAACAAGGCGTTATCAGAAACTATGTACAAGTTCAGTCAGCCGTTACTACAGTGCCTTTCAACAAAAATCACGAGTTGAGTTATACTAAAATAGCATCCATTTTTGGAGATAGCTCAGCAGGTTGGCTTACACCAGTTATCTATATCACATTCGTGATAATAATAATTGTGGCGGTGTCAAATGGTGCCAATATTACCGATGGTATAGATGGATTGGCCACAGGCACTTCGGCCATAGCAGGCTTGGCTTTCGGGGTTTTTGCTTACTTATCGGGCAACTATGTTTTTGCTAGTTACCTCAATATAATGCACATTCCTAACCTGGGTGAGCTGTCCATATTCGTCGGCGCATTTGTGGGAGCTTGTATCGGCTTCCTTTGGTACAACTCTTATCCAGCGCAGGTTTTTATGGGTGATACGGGTAGTTTGGCTTTGGGTGGCATCATTGCATCGCTAGCCATAATCGTTCGTAAAGAGTTATTGATACCTATCATTTGCGGTATTTTCTTAGTAGAGAATCTTTCGGTAATGGTGCAGGTGAGTTATTTTAAATACACAAAGAAAAAGTATGGTGAGGGCAGAAGAATATTAAAGATGTCACCGCTGCATCATCATTATCAAAAGATAGGTTATCATGAAAGTAAGATTGTTACACGGTTTTGGATTATAGGTATTATGCTGGTTGTTGTTAGTATCATTTCATTGAAAATTCAATAACAAGCGAGATGAGCAAAGCATATAAAAACATAGTGATACTGGGTGCTGGCGAAAGTGGCAACGGTGCGGCAATACTGGCAAAGCATTTAGGATTTCCAGTTTTTGTTTCAGACAATGGAAAGATAAAGGATAGCTACAGAAATGAATTGATTGAACAGGGCATAGACTTTGAAGAAGGGGGGCACAATGAGGAAAAGATTTTAGCCGCCGATTTGATTATTAAAAGTCCTGGAATACCCGACAAAGTGTCCTTGATAAAGAAGTTGAGAGCCGAAGGGTACACGATTATAAGTGAGATTGAATTTGCTTTTCAATTTAAGGGTGAGAGTAAGATTATAGCAATAACGGGGAGTAATGGTAAGAGCACAACAACCAGTTTACTGTACTACCTTTTATACAATGCAGGTGTTGATGCAAGTATGGTGGGCAATATAGGCATAAGTTTTGCAAAGCAGGTAGCGCTTAAACCAACTGCATGGTATGTGATAGAAGTAAGCAGTTTTCAGTTAGATGACATTATAGCGTTTAGACCAGATATAGGTGTGCTGCTCAACATTACGCCCGACCATTTGGACAGATACGAGTACAAATTTGAGAACTACATAAAGTCCAAATTTTTAATTGCAAAAAATCAAACGAAAAACGACATACTGGTTATAAATGTCGATGACCCTGAAATAATAAAATACGTAGACCAATACACACTTAACCCGAAATTAATACCGATAACGATGAGCGAGCAAAAACTAACCCAAGAAGACGGAGCTTTTATGAAAGATGATGAAATGCACCTTAAATACCGCGGCGACAATACAAATATTTCCATACACGACTTAGCCTTAAAAGGTAAGCATAATCAATACAATTCAATGGCAGCGGGCATTTCGGCACTGGCAGCAGGTATTAGGAAAGAGAAAATAAGAGAAAGCTTCTCTTCTTTCGAAGGCTTGGAACATAGGTTAGAATTTGTAGCCACTGTACGTGGTGTAGATTTCATAAATGATAGCAAGGGTACAAATTTAAACTCGGTATGGTTTGCGCTAGAGAGCATGAAACAACCGGTGGTATTGATTTTGGGTGGTCAGGATAAAGGAAACGATTACAGTGAAATAATAGATTTAGTACAAGAAAAAGTAAGAGCAATAGTGTGTATGGGTGTAGATAACACGCCTATTCATAAAGCCTTTGACAGCGTAATTAAAAACATAGTGGATACGCAAAGCGCCAAAGATGCAGTAGCAGCGGCTTATGCACTTGCGGATAAAGGAGATGTAGTATTGCTATCTCCAGGATGTGCCAGTTTCGATTTGTTTAAAAATTACGAAGACAGGGGCACGCAGTTTAAAGATGCGGTGAGAAATCTGTAAGAGAAAAAGAATAGCTTAAATAGAATTATAAATATTAGAGTATGCAACAAGTATTGCAAAGAATAAAAGGCGATAAAGTAATTTGGTCGGTGGTATTGATACTATCCTTGCTGAGCTTGCTTGCCGTATACTCAGCTACAGGCTCATTGGCTTGGCGCATGGATAAAAGTTCAGGCTCTTACCTCGTACGTCAGTTGGGACTTTTAGGCTCTGGCTTGGTATTAATATATTTTGTTCATAAAATCAATTACACAAAGTTCGCCAGGTTCTCTGTAATCATGTTTATGATTTGTGTGCCACTATTGATTTATACACTCGTTTTTGGAGCCAAACTAAATGAAGGTTCACGTTGGATTAAATTGCCTTTGATTAACCAGACATTTCAAACATCAGATTTGGCGCGTTTGGTACTTTTTGTTTTCTTATCAAGACAATTAAGTATAAAGCAAAAGGTAATTACCAATTTCAAATCAGGCTTTTTGCCCTTAGCAATTCCTGTAGTGGTAATATGCGCTTTGATAGCACCAGCCAACCTTTCAACGGCTTTAACGCTTGGTTTCACTTGCTGCATGTTGTTCTTCATAGGCAGGGTACCCGTTAAGTTTATTATGGCTTTGGCTGTAACGGCTATTATAGCTGGCTTGTTATTTTTCTCAGTTTGCCTGGCATTAAATATAGGTCGTGCCGCCACGTGGAAACAAAGGATTGAAACATTTACAAGTGATGATAAAAGTGGTGCAGATGACGAACATAATTACCAACGTAACCAAGCCGACATTGCTATAGCAAATGGAGGATTGATAGGTATGGGACCAGGCAATAGTTGGGCTAGAAATTTCTTACCCCACCCCTATTCCGATTTCATTTTTGCTATCATCATTGAAGAATACGGTGTGCTTGGCGGAGCGGTTTTGATATTTGTATATCTGTTGTTTTTATGGCGAAGCATTTTGGTGTTTCAGCGTTGTCCTTATGGCTTTGGTGCGTTTTTATCTGTTGCTTTAAGTTTTACGTTGGTCTTTCAAGCGTTAATGAATATGGCCGTTAACGTAGGACTGTTACCAGTTACGGGTTTAACCTTGCCTCTGGTAAGTATGGGCGGTTCATCCATTTGGTTCAACAGCATTGCTATAGGAATTATTTTAAGCGTGAGCAGATATGTAGATGAGATGGAAGGCAAACAACAATTAGTAGCTTAATAAGATTTTACAAATTCATTATAAAGAAATAAACAAATGAAAGTAGTAATAGCAGGCGGTGGTACAGGCGGGCATATTTTCCCGGCAGTGGCTATAGGTCATGCTTTGCAACGTTTGTTACATAATACAGAATTGCTGTTTGTGGGTGCTAATGGTAAGATGGAGATGGAGAAAGTACCACAAGAAGGTTTTAGAATAATAGGATTGGACATTGCGGGTTTCAACAGAAGTAATTTGTTGAAAAATCTTTCCTTACCATACAAACTTTGGAAGAGCCGCAAACAAGCTAACCAAGTAATCAAAGATTTTCAACCCGACGTAGTGATTGGTGTTGGTGGCTTTGCTAGTTTTCCTATGTTGTATGCAGCACAAGCACAAGGCATACCAACATTGATTCAAGAGCAAAATTCATTTGCAGGAAAGGCGAATAAAGTATTGGGTAAAAGAGCTGCGGCAGTGTGTGTAGCGTATGATGGCATGGAGCAGTTTTTTCCTAAAGAAAAAATAATTGTGACTGGCAATCCTGTAAGAGCAAGCATTTCGCAGTCGGATATAACTAAGGAGGAAGGCTTGAGAGCTTTTGGACTTGATGCTGACAAGAAAACGATTTTGATTGTAGGCGGCAGTTTGGGAGCGAAAACGATTAATGAAGCTATAGCTGCTCACATAAAGGAAATAAGCAATTGGGGCGTTCAAGTGATATGGCAAACAGGCAAACTGTTTATTGATGAAGCAAAAAAAGCAGCTGAAAATTTTGGTGCCAAGATAATTGTGCAGGAGTTCATCAAAAACATGGAATACGCTTACGCAGCTTCAGACATAGTAATATCAAGGGCTGGAGCTTTGGCAAGTGCTGAATTGTGTATCGTTGGCAAACCAGTAATATTTGTGCCCTACCCTTTTGCTGCCGAAGACCACCAGACAAGTAATGCCTTAGCGTTGGTAGAACACAACGCGGCCATGATGGTGAAAGACAATGAAGCGAGAACAGAATTGATAAAGAAATTAGGCGTTTTATTGAATGACGAAAAAATGCAAGAACTGATGTCGAGCAATATTTTGAAACATAGCATTAAGGACGCAGACGAAAGAATAGCAAACAAAGTAATAGCAATAGCAAAAGCAGGTAAATAGCATTTTTGCAGCAAGACTTAAAATTAGAAAATGAATATCGATAACATATCAAAAATCTGTTTTGTAGGCATTGGCGGCATCGGAATGAGCGCGCTGGCACGCTTTTTCAACGAACGCGGCGCTACCGTGAAAGGCTACGACAAAACAGAAACTGAACTTACCATTCAATTGGCTAAGGAAGGTATGGACATTCATTACAATGATGAAATTACAAAGGTATATAGCGATGCAGAATTGGTGGTGTACACGCCAGCTATTCCGCAAGACAATAAAGAATTGAATTGGTACAGAGAAAATGGCTATGCTGTATACAAGCGCTCCGATGTTTTGCAATGGATTACCGAAAGCATGTTTTCTATAACTGTTGCTGGTACACATGGTAAGACTACGATAAGCACTATGATTGCACACTTGTTGAAAGATACTGGCTACGGCTGTAATGCTTTCCTGGGTGGCATTTCATCTAATTACAGTAAAAATTATTGGGGAAGTAAAACCAATACAGCCGTTATTGAAGCTGATGAATATGATAGAAGTTTCTTGAAGCTTAAGCCAGATGTAGCCGTACTTACAGCTATGGACGCCGACCATTTGGACATATATGGTACGCTTGAAGATATGGAAGAGGCTTTTATTCAATATACTAAAAATATAAAGCCAGAGGGGACATTATGGGCTAAGCACGGATTGAAAAAAGGCAGTGCTTTAGTAGCGAACAACAAGCGCACCTACAGTTTGCAAAATGATGGTGCAGATGCTTATGCTTCAAACATTACTTTAAATGATGGCGGTTATATTTTTGATGTAATAGGCAATGGCTGGATGCTACATCAAGTGTACCTAAACATAGGCGGCATGCACAATATAGAAAATTGTGTGGTGGCTATTGCGGTAGCAAAACAATTGGAGATAGAAGACAATTTAATAAAAAATGCTGTAGCCAATTTCAAAGGCGTTAAACGTAGGTTTGAATATATAATCAAAAACGAGCAAACCGTATTCATTGATGATTATGCGCATCACCCTGAAGAGTTAGCAGCATTAATTAAAAGTGCCAAAACATTATTTCCTAAACGTCGCTGTGTAGTGGCTTTTCAGCCGCACCTATTCAGTCGCACAAGGGATTTTGCTGATGGATTTGCCCACAGTTTGGATATGGCAGATGAGGTATTGTTATTGGATATTTATCCTGCAAGAGAAAAGCCAATGGAAGGAATTTCCATAAACACCATTTCAGAAAAAATGGGCAATCCTAACCACACGGTTTTAAGTAAAGAAGGCCTGGTTCAATATGCTGCCACCGCGCCTATTGAACTGCTGATAACTGCTGGTGCTGGAGACATAGACAAGCTTGTAAAACCAATGAAGGACGCCATTTTAGCAAAAGGATAATTTCAAAAAAAAATAAAATTTTAAGACCTGAGATAAAAGAATGAGTGAGGCTAACCAAATATCAACAAAGAAAGTAATCCGATTTACAATTGGGTTAGTGCTTGTTGCCATTTTTATGGTAGCCCTGATAGCCGCGTCTGTTCAGCAAAACAACAAACACATAAAAGCATTAGACGTAAGGTTGAATGATGAGAACAACTATAGTTTCTTACAGAAAAAGGATATAGAACAATTGCTATTGACTAACAGAAGCATTAATCTTAAAAGCACAACGCTTGAGCAGCTGGACCTAAAAAAGATGGAAAGCATTGCAAAGACTAATCCTTGGGTGGCAAAAGCAGATGTGTTTATCGATAGCAGACAAGTATTGCAAGTTAACATTACCCAACGCGAACCAGTTTGCCGCATCTTCGATGTGCGTGGCAGCAGTTATTATATGGATAGCTCTTTGAACATTATGCCTTTGAGTAATGGCTATGCTTATCCATCGCCAGTATTTACCAATGTGCCTGTTTGGCAAAATGATAGCTTAAATAAAAGCATGAGATCGAAGATGGCCTATTTGAGCCAAAGCATTGCCAGAGATAGCTTTTGGAATGCACAGATTACTCAAATTGAAGTGTCGCCAGAACAACATTTCATAATGAACACTTTGTTTGGGCATCAAAGAATATTGCTTGGAGATACTTCTAAGTTGCAGGAGAAACTAAAACACTTATTTGCTTTCTACAAAGATGTATCGAGCAAAATAGGATGGGATAAGTACGAAACATTAGATGTAAGGTATAAAGGACAAGTAATAGCCAGCCCTTCTATAGGATGGGTTCCGCCTAAAGTAACAGACACAGCAAGCTTGCCATTGCTAGCATCATCTAGCACTGCACCTAAAGCACCAGTTGCAAATGCGGTTGCAAAACCAAAAGTTATTAACAAAGAAACCAGCAAAACTGCTGTAAAGAAACCAACGGAAAAAGTAAAAGTAAATCCTGCTGCAAATAAGAAAGTAACACCATCAAAACCCTTGCCCAGCAAGGCGGTGACAAAAGAGAAAACAACAAATAAAGAGAAAACATCAGCACAAGCAACAAGTAAAGCAAAAGATAAAAAAACGAATCCCGAAAACAAATCAAAAACAAAATCACCGAAATACATTTACCCAGGTAAATAGTTTTGTGAAATCAATTAATTGTAAGAATCTTCTGTTATGAATAAAAAAGAACAACCTATCATTGTTGGCCTAGATATAGGCACTACCAAAGTAGTAGCTATTGCTGGTCGCAAAAACGAATTTGGCAAATTAGAAGTGCTGGGCTTTGGCAAGGCCGACTCTGCCGGAGTGAGCCATGGCGTTGTCCTCAACATCGAGCAATGTATTCGCTCTATTGAGCAAGCCATCGAGCGTTGCATGAATTCTAATCCTAATTTGGAGATTAAAGAAGTGTATGTAGGCATTGCCGGTCAGCACATCAAGAGTCTGCAAACAAGGGGCGACAGGGTTCGTTCTAAAACAGAAGAGGAAATTACTAAAGAAGATATTGACCTTTTGATTAAGGACCAATACAAAACATACATTCCTGCTGGCGACCAAATCATCGACATCATACCGCAGGACTACATGATTGACAACACACCTAATATCCTTGACCCTATTGGTATGAGCGGCGTTAAGGTGGGTGCCAATTTCCACATCGTTACTGGCGACCGTAACGCTATTAGAAATATTAAACGTTGTGTAGACAAGTCTAATCTTAAAACGAATGACTTGGTACTACAACCTTTGGCCTCTGCTGCAGCAGTTATGAGCAGTGAAGACCTTGAGGCTGGTGTAGCTATTGTTGACATAGGTGGCGGTACTACCGACATGGCTGTGTTCTATGATGGCATATTGCAACATACTGCTGTAATTCCTTATGCTGGTTCTAATATCACTAACGATATCAGACAAGGCTTGGGTGTATTGCGTGCGCAGGCCGAAGCTATGAAAGTGCAGTTTGGTATGGCTTTGGCTGATGAGGCAAAAGGCAATGCGTACATTACTATTCCTGGTTTGCGTGGCTTACCACCAAAAGAAATTTCTGTAAAAAACCTTGCCAATATTATTCAAGCAAGAATGCAGGAAATTCTGGATTACGTGATGTACCATCTTAAGCAAATTAATTTGGATAAACGTTTATATGGCGGTATTATCCTTACCGGTGGTGGCAGCCAAATGAAACACCTTATTCAACTTACAGAATATGTAACAGGACTGGGTGCAAGAATAGGCCAACCTAACGAACACCTTGCTGGTGGCCATTCTGAATCATTAAATCATCCTATGTATGCTACTTGTATTGGCTTGATACTTCGTGGCTATTCTGATTTTGAAACTGGCAAATTAAACTTCAACAGCAATAACAAAGAGTTGGAGATGCAACAAGCTTCACCAGCTAAAGAAGTATACTTTAAAGTAGAAATACCAAGTACAGAAGCAGTAAGAACAGAAAGTGAAGTGGAAGAAGTGGTGCAACAGAGCGAAGAAAAATTAGAGCGTAACAATAAGCGTTCTGAAACAATTAAAAAAGTATTTAATCAAATCAAAAATGGCTTCATGAGCTTCTTTGAAGAGCCTGATGACCAAAAAATGTAATCATTCATTCAACATAACAATTGTAGTAAAACCCCAAATTAATTACTAACCCAAATTCTCTTTTTAAGAACGAAGAACTTAAAAAAACATTTAGCATTATGATACACTTTGAAATTCCGAAAAATCAATCTTCTATCATCAAGGTGATAGGCGTAGGCGGCGGCGGCGGCAATGCAGTAAACTACATGTACAATCTTGGTATCGATGGCGTAGATTTTATTGTCTGCAATACCGATTCTCAAGCTTTGGCACAGAGTCCTGTTCCCAATAAAATTCAGTTAGGACCACACCTTACACAAGGTCTTGGTGCTGGTGCCAATCCTGAAATTGGTAAGCAAGCCGGGGAAGAATCAGTAGACGAAATTTCTAAAATTTTGAAAGTGAATACCCGCATGGCTTTTATCACTGCTGGTATGGGTGGTGGTACAGGTACTGGTGGTGCACCTATCATCTCTAAAGTTTGCCGCGAGTTAGGCATTCTTACAGTTGGTATCGTTACTACTCCATTTGCTTACGAAGGTCGTAAACGTTTGAAGCAAGCACAGGATGGTATTGCTTCTATGCGCGAGCACGTTGACACTATCTTGATTATCTCTAATGATAAATTGCGTCAGCAATATGGCAATTTGCCTTTCACACAAGCTTTCTCTAAAGCAGATAACGTGTTGGCAACTGCGGCAAAATGTATTACCGATTTGATTACTGTTGATGGCAAGGTAAACCTGGATTTTAACGACGTTCAAACTGTTATGAAAAGTGGCGGCGTAGCTATTCTTGGTAGCGCGCAAGCTAATGGCGAAGGTCGTGCAAGACAGGCTGTGGAAGAGGCTTTGAGCTCTCCATTATTGAACGATAGCGAGATTGAAGGTGCAAAATGGATTCTATTGAATGTTACTTCTGCATCTGGAGATTTCGAACATACATTGGATGAATTAGAAATTATTCAAGGTTATGTGCAAGACCAAGCTGGTAACAATTGCGATATCATTTTGGGTATGGGTCACGACCCTAATCTTGGCGAAGACATTTCTGTAACCATTATTGCTACTGGTTTTCACCATAAAGAAATAGATGCCGATAGCTTAGTAAAAAAAGAAAAAGCACCTGAGAAAATATTGGTACCACTAGGTCAAGTAGGTGCCGCTGCTATGGTAGAAGCTAAAGCGCCGGAAGCGCCTAAACCTCAGGCTGACCCATTTGCACCAACATTGGTAGAAGCTGCGCCTACAGCGTATTATCAAGCTCCTACACCTGCTGCAAGTCCAGTAGTTGAAGAAAGAACTTCGTTCAACATTGAGCTACCTAAAGTAGAGGAAAAGCCTGTAGTGCGTGCTGAAGAAAAGCCTAAACCTGTTGAAGACAATAAATATCCTGCTTTGGAACTCATCATCAAAAATGAAGAGCAACCAGCCCAGGAGTCTCCAATAAAAAGAGGCGATCGTTTCTTGACACCTGAAGAAATGGAAGAGCACCGTCGTTTTGAAGAACAAAAGAAAGCTTTGGAAGACCGCGCTGACCGCTTACGCAGAATGAGCTTCAATATTCAAGGTAATGAGAATGCCAATGAAATAGAAAACGTGCCAGCTTACATGCGTCGTCAAACACAGTTAGACAACACAGGCAACTCGTCTGACAACTTTCTTTCAGGCTATTCCGTAAACGATGATAAGAACGGTAACAAAGGAAATATAAGTACCATCAACACTTTCCTTGATGGCAAGAGACCGGATTAGTAATTAGTCCGCTTTATGGCTAACAAAGGCGTTCCAGTTTTCTGGAGCGCCTTGCCTTTTTTACATACAAAATGAAATTTGAAAACCTTGCTTGATTTGCTACTTTTATCCTCTCAATAGAATTTACAATTATGCAATTACATACTATAGATACAGGCCTTTTTAAACTTGATGGTGGCGCTATGCACGGCGTAGTACCCAAAAGCATGTGGAACAAACAAAACCCTGCTGACGACAACAATATGTGTTCCTGGGCTATGCGTTGTTTATTGGTAGAGCAGGATGATAGGCTTTTACTTATCGACACGGGCATTGGCGATAAGCAGGATGAAAAATTCTTCAGCCACTTTTTCCTGCATGGTAATGATTCTTTGGAGAAATCGTTGAAAGCAAAAGGGTTTAGCGTGGAAGACATAACTGATGTATTCCTTACCCACCTTCACTTTGACCATGTAGGTGGCGCCGTAAAAAGAGATGGTGACAAACTTGTTCCTGCATTTAGTCGTGCCAAATATTGGACCAATAAAGCGCATTGGGATTGGGCAGTACAACCTAACGAACGCGAGAAGGCATCGTTCTTAAAAGAAAATATGCTGCCTTTGCAAGAGAGCGGTCAGTTAAATTTTATTGATACTAAAGATGGAGAAGAGTGGATAAAGGATTTCAAAATCCGTTACGTGAATGGACATACCGAGGCCATGATGTTGCCACAACTCAACTATAAAGATAAGACCATTCTGTACGCTGCCGATTTATTGCCAAGTGTAGCGCACATTTCTCTTCCTTGGATTATGGGTTATGATATGCGACCTTTAGACACTTTAAATGAGAAGAAAAAATTATTAGCTGAAGCTGCTAATAACGACTGGCTCTTGTTCTTCGAGCATGATTATAAAAATGAACTTTGCAATCTGCAAAAAACAGACAAAGGCATCCGCCCTAATCAAATTATCAAAATGAGTGAATTTTAGTCTTTAGCTTTTTACAAAAATTGAAAAAGTTCCTTCGTCATCTGCCCTTTCTCAAAGCAGTCTTCGCCTTTTCGCTCACCGCATTTGGCGGGCCGCATGGTCATATAGGTATGATGATAAAAACATTTGTACAAAAGCGTAAAGACGTAACTGAAGAGGAATTGATTGAATACAATGCGTTCTGTCAAATGCTTCCTGGTCCTTCTTCTACGCAAACTGTTACCTTAATAGGTTGGAAAAGAGGTGGCATTCCCTTAGCTATAGTTACCCTACTTATTTGGATATTGCCAGCCACAGTGCTTATGTCGGCATTTTCATTTTTGGTCTATTATCTCGATACAAAATCAATTCAGCAGAACCTGTTCTTTTACGTAAAGCCTATGTCCGTAGGCTTTGTATGCTTTGCTGCCATGAGCATGATGGGACGAAGCGTAAAGAACAAGGCTACAACATTCATTATGCTATGTGCCACTGTAGCAACCGTTTTGGTTAGGTCGCCATGGATATTTCCGGTACTGCTGATTGTTGCTGGCTTCATTACCAATTTTAGCAATAAGCGTATAACGAGTGTGGTGCAAAAGCCACGAAAGATAAAATGGATAAATCTTTTGTTCTTCGCCATAGTGTTTATAGTCGCGGGTATCGTTAGTGAGATTGCGCGCAGACAACAATGGGAGCATAGACGCGTTGCCAATCTCTTTGAAAACTTTTATCGCTTTGGTAGTATCGTATTTGGCGGTGGCCAAGCCTTGATACCTATGATGCTGGTACAGTTTGTGAGCTTACCTACCAAACGCGGCTTATCACCCTATCTAACATCTGGCGATTTGGCCACTGGCTTCGGTTTGGTGCAAGCTATGCCTGGCCCGGTATTTTCGGTATGCGCATTTGTGGGCGGCATGGCCATGAGCACTTACGGCCCTATGTGGCAAGTTGTTGGTTGTTTGGTAAGTATTATTGCTGTGTTTTTACCCAGCACTTTGTTATTGCTTTTCTTGTTTCCTATCTATCAAAACCTGAAGCAACACGTTATCATCTATCGTTCGCTGGAAGGCATCAATGCCGCTATAGTAGGGGTTATCTGGGCATCTGGTCTTATACTTTTCATGGAGATAAGCAGCGCAGGAGTTGACTTTGTAAGCTTGGTCGTAGTACTTATTACTTTCTGCATTTTACAATTTACCAAAATTCCTGCGCCGCTAGTAGTATTAGGTTGGTTGCTTATGGGCTGGGCTATGCACTAGTTTTGTGGAAGAAAATTTTCCCACTACAACGCTCACTTATCTCTTATTGTTCTTCTGTTCTTTGCTCTTAATGGGTGGCTTAGGCTCAACCTTTGGTGGTTTATAAGGCGCTATCATACCCATTATTTGCGATGGTCTTTCTTTTATTTGCGGCACAGTATCGCAGGTAGCTTTCTTCGTTGTATCTACCATTACTTCACCTCTTATGGTCTGCTCTTGCTGAGGTCTAGGTGATGCTATTTTACCAACAATTTTTTGAGCATGACTATCACTACCTGTTAACAGCCCGAAGCTGAAAATAATGATAGCCGCCAGTTTGCGATAAAATGGAATATTAGCTTTCATTACTTTTCTTACCAAAAATTCTTCTTTTTGATTTGGGGCATTTACCTGTTCTTGGTTAAACCTACCACACACCCGCTCCTGGTTTCTTGTTGCCAGATAAGATAGTATTTCATCATTGCTCCAAGTAGAAAAATCCACAACAGTTTTACTACAACTCAAACAATGTCTGCCTTGGGCTTCAGGTAACATTTGTTCCCAATCCTCGTGGCAGGGCTTCGGTATACTAATTACATTTTCCATAATTGCTGCTTTATGTAAACTAGATGCAGCTAATTTAAAAAATCCATACAAGGCATCTTAATTTATTTCAAGCCTAATAATAAGTATCAGTCTCAGTTGTGAACCGACCAGCACCCGCTTGTCACGCTGAGCCTGTCGAAGCGTGCAGGACTTTGCTATGTTTATAAGGTATGCGTTATTGACAAGGGCGAATCATAGTTCGACAAGCTCACTATGACACCTTTTAACAAGCTCAAATGACAGCCTCACCCAATCTTTAACCACCCTGCCCGTTTGTCACGCTGAGCTTGTCGGAGCGTGGAGGGCTGTGCTATATTGATGTGCCTTGCGTTATTGACAAGGGCGAATCATAGTTCGACAAGCTCACTATGACACCTTAAGACAAGCTCAAATGACACTTCCTTCCAATTTTGTCCCCTCACCTACTTGTCACGCTGAGCTTGTCGAAGCGTGAAATGATAGCGTATTGCTGAAAAAAATTAAAAGTATAATAATCCTTAACTTCAAATAAAAAATGAAATACTATTACGTTTATATTCTTAAATGCGCTGACAATTCCTATTATACTGGCGTCACCAACAATATCGAAAGAAGAATCGCAGAACATAATAGCGGCATCACCCCCCTTGTTATACTTATAAAAGACGACCACTAACTCTCGTTTTTCAACAACAATTTACTGATGTTAATCAAGCGATTGCATTTGAGAAACAAATCAAGGGATGGAGCAGAAAAAAGAAAGAAGCAATTATCAATGACGAATGGCACAAGCTACCCGAACTCTCTAAGAACCGTCAAAACAATAGTAACAAATAGTTTGCTAAATGAAGCAGCTATAGGGTAATTGATAAGAGCGAATCATAGTTCGACACGCTCAAATTTCACTTCGCAATAAACGCACCATGAAACTCTCAATCTTGAACTACTTTGCCCACTTGTCACGCTGAGCTTGTCGAAGCGTGCAGAGCTTTGCTATATTTATGAGAAATGCGTTATTGACAAGGGCGAATCATAGTTCGACAAGCTCAAATGACAACCTCCTGCATTCTCGCTATAACACCTCCTTGCCGTCGTTAACCGACCAGCACCCGCTTGTCACGCTGAGCTTGTCGAAGCGTGCAGGGCTTTGCTATGTCGATGAGCTGTGCATTATTGACAAGGGCGAATCATAGTTCGACAAGCTCACTATGACACCTTAAGACAAGCTCACTATGACACCTTAAGACAAGCTCACTATGACACCTTAAGACAGGCTTACTATGACACCTTGAAACAGGCTTACTATGACACCTTGAAACAGGCTCACTATGACACCTTGAGTCAAGCTCACTATAACAGCTTTAGTCAAGCTTACTATGACAAGGCAATGCATTGTTGTCGATGATGCGTTACCACGTTGAGTTTACATAGGATTGATTGTGGCGTTCATATTATAAAAGGGGGTAAGTAGGTGTAATCTTACGTCCCCCAAATGCTAAAATATTTCTAAGAGCCATTATTTTTAGAAAATATATTTAATTTCATAAAAAACCGGAGGAGCAATGAGAAGAAGGATTTATTTGATTGCAGCATTAGCCGTAGTCAACATTGTAGTGATGAAGTACAATGACATTAAAAAAGAACGTGAGCTGAATACATTGGCTGCATCGCAAGACCGATTGCAAACGGACAGTTTATTCTCTACCAATAGCTCTAAATAAAAGATGCCGGAACACGAACGTTCCGGCATCTTAATTTATATATAGCACTAAACTTAGTTGTGCGAAGCTTTAAATTTATTCACCGCTTCGGTAAACTTAGGTAATATCTCAAAAGCATCACCAACTACACCGTAGTCAGCAGCTTTAAAGAATGGTGCTTCTGGGTCTTTATTGATAACCACGATAGTCTTAGAACTGTTTACACCAGCAAGGTGCTGAATAGCGCCAGAGATACCAACGGCTACATATAGGTTAGGACGAATAGTGCCACCAGTCTGGCCTACGTGCTCGTGGTGCGGGCGCCAGTGCGCATCGGCTACAGGACGGCTACAAGCTAAAGTAGCACCAAAGGCTTTGCCTAAATCTTCTAACACTCCCCAGTTTTCTGGTCCTTTCAAACCACGACCGCCAGACACTACTAGCTCAGCCTCACTCAATGGAATTTCACCTTTCACTACATCTTCAGAAACTTTTTTCACACCAAAGTCTGCATCGCTTAGGTTAGCATTCAAGGCTTCTACAGCTACTGTACCTTCACCTTTAGTAACGGCAAAAGTATTAGGCACTAAGGAAATTACTTTAACGTCTGAATTTACTTTTACAAACGCAAATGCTTTACCAGAGAAAACAGTTTTCTTTACGATAAAGCCATTATCAGTTTGCGGATAATCGATTGCGCCAGATACTAAACCAGCTTTCAATTGCGCGGCTACCATTCCCGCTACAGACTTACCACTTACATTGTAAGACACGATTACCACTTTGGCACCAGCTTGCTGAGCCGCAGCAGTAATGGCTTTGGAGTAAGCACGTGCATTGAAAGCATCGAAACGGCTATCGTTAAGGTGCAATACTTTTGTAGCACCGTATTGTCCTAATAAATTTAATTCGTCGTTGCTTACTGTACCCAATACAGCAGCTACAACCTCACCACCACCAATGCGTTTTGCTGTTTCAGCAGCATAGTTTACAGTTTCAAAGGCTTTCTTTTTGAAAGAACCTTGCGTATGGTCAACAAATACTAATACTGACATATTTTATTTGAAATTGGAAATTTGAAATTAAGGTTTGTGTACTTATTATTAATGCTCGCTTAGATAACTTTCGCTTGTGTATGCAATGCTTGTACCAATTCGTCCATTTGGTCGATGGTAAACATTTTAACGCCAGTTTTTGCTGGTGGCATTTCATAAGAAGCTATTTCAGTCAAAGCATTGATAGCAGCAGGTTCTACCACTGTCAAAGGCTTAGTACGTGCAGCCATAATACCACGCATGTTTGGAATACGCGCTTCGGCCATACCTTTTTGACAAGATACCACCAATGGCAATGTAGCAGTAGCCGTTTCTTCGCCACCTTCTATTTCTCTCTTAACGTTCGCTGCGCCACCTTCTATATTTAAGCTGGTAGCAAAACCTACAAAATTATAATCCAAAACGCCAGCAATAGTAGCACCAATGGAAGCGTTGTTGTAATCGATAGATTCTTTACCGCAAAGTATCAATTCGTAACCTTTATCTTTTGCAAATTCTGCAATTTGCGCAGCTACTAAATAAGTATCAGTACTATCGGTATTGATACGGAAAGCTTGATCACCACCTAGGGCTAAAGCCTTACGCATTACTGCTTCCGCACCGGCATTACCTACAGTTACCAAATGTACTTCGCTTGCAGCTCCAGCTTCTTTCAATTCAAGAGCACGTACCAAAGCGTACCATTCGTCATAAGGGTTGATGATATAAGTTACACCTTGCTCATTGAATTTTGTATTATTATCCGTGAAAGCAATTTTCGCAGTCGTGTCGGGTGCTTGTGCAATACAAACAAGTATTTTCATACGCTGAATATTTTTTGAGTATCGAAAGATGAATTAAATGTGCGCAAAGATAATTAAGAAATATTATCCAATAGTAATTTTACAGTCAAATTAATGAACGTTTGTTCATTCTGTAAAAATAACTGAATTGCCCAGCAAAAATCAAGACAAAAAAATAGGGGTTGAAAATTCAACCCCTATTCAATATATTATTTGTGTACTTACCTTCTCCCAAAAATACGAGGACAAGTGGTTTGAATGTATTTTTTCACATTGCCAAAGGCATCGAAGTAAATGGTAGCAGAAACGCCTACAGTCCAATACCAGTCGTTGCGTTTAAAATCGCCACGTTGGAACTTATAGTTAGGATAGTTGCCATCCCATTGCACATTAGCATTGCCTCTGTATGACATATCCACTGCTTTTTGACCTTTGTAAGCCAATAGCGTATCCATACTTACATACGAGCGGCTTACATCATCCATATAATCGGTAGCGGCATAGCGCAAACCAACCTCTGCAGAAAGCATAACTGTATTACCTATGAAAGCTTTAACGCCACCACCAAAAGGGAACATAGCATTTACTAAAGGATATACTTGTCTATCAGGATACTGAGGCAAGCCTTGACCTTCCGTACTCATATTACGCAATACAATCTTCTCATCATTAGCATCTTTGGCAAATGGACTACCATAGAAGGCGCCAATACCTGCAAACACATAAGGTGTAAAGTGAAATTTCTCCATATCAATAGGAAGAAGGTTCAACTCGAAAGCTCCGTATAGCTCCACTATATTGTTGGAGAAACTTAAGTTACGAAGTTTGTTAGCCGCCACGTCAGATAAACTGTCGGCAGCAGAGATACGGATGTAAGAAGCTCCGAAACGGAAACCTACACTAGGATTAGGGAAATATTTGTAGATAATCCCACCACTAGGTTTGTATGTTCTGGCATTTGCGGTACCAGTGGGTATCCATTTGGTTTGCAAGTCACCATAATAATTCGCTACTCCGCCCCAAATACCAATTTCATGATGTTTCTGGGCAGAAGCAAACAACGGCAAAGCAAAAAGGCAAGTTAATAAAAGTCTTTTCAAGGTTACAATTTTAGTATAATAGTACAATTACTTTGTCAGCAGACAAGCATTTATAATATCCGATTAACAAAAGACGTTACAAATATAATTTTTAGAATCGAAAAACAAAAGGAAGCTTGATATTTTTTTAAATTACCTGATTACAATGGGTTTTAGGAGCGCAGCATTTGTGTGAGCCCACGTTGGTCAACACCTTTTGTTCAAAAATAATTTCTGCCACCTTTTATTATAGGCATAGTTCATTATCAATATCCAATCTTAATGCAAAAACTCTGTTACCTTTGCGCAAAATTTTAAATTTATGCAGTTTTCCCGCAAAGGATTGTCGGACAATTTGTTGATAGAACTTTATAGTGAATTGGTAAAACCAAGGATGATAGAAGAAAAAATGTTGATTCTTCTTCGTCAAGGTCGTGTGAGCAAATGGTTTAGTGGTATTGGTCAAGAGGCAATAGCCGTAGGCGCTACCATGGCTTTGGATGCCGACGAGTATGTAATGCCTTTGCACCGCAACCTGGGTGTATTTACGGTGCGTAAAATGCCTTTCTCCAAATTATTTCTTCAATGGCAAGGCCGCAAAGATGGCTTTAGTAAAGGCCGTGAGCGTTCTTTCCACTTTGGTAGCAACGAGCATCATATCTGCGGTATGATATCGCACCTTGGTCCACAATTGGCTATTGCAGATGGTATAAGCCTAGCCCATAAATTGCGTAAGGAGGATAAAGTTTCGCTTGCCTTCTCAGGCGATGGTGGTACCAGCGAAGGCGACTTTCACGAAGCGCTGAATACCGCTGCTGTATGGGGTTTGCCCGTTATCTTTCTTGTAGAAAATAATGGTTATGGTTTGAGTACGCCAAGTAAAGACCAGTTTATTTGTAAGCAAATAGCCGACAAAGCTATTGGCTATGGTATGAAGGGACTTACAATTGATGGCAACAATTTGCTGGAAGTATATAAGACAATAAAAGAAGCGAAAGCCTATTGCATAAAGGAACAAAAGCCAATTTTGATAGAGGCGATGACCTTCCGTATGCGTGGGCACGAGGAAGCGAGTGGCACTAAATATGTACCTAAAGAATTGTTTGAAACCTGGGCTAAGAAAGATCCGGTAAAAAACTTTGAAGATTATTTGCTGAAAGAAAAAGTACTGACAACTGAGAAAATAGAAGCTATAAGAGCGGCCATACAAAATGAAATAGAGGAAGGACTGGAAATAGGTTTTGCTGCAGGGCCAATAGCTGTGGACACTGCTGAGGAAGTGGCTGATGTGTACCAACCTTTCAAAGCCGCTACTACGGATACTTCCAGCATGTCGAAGTCTGAAAAGAAAATGATACAAGCATTGAGTGATGGGATGAAACAAGCCATGCAAAAACATGACAATCTGGTGTTGATGGGACAAGACATTGCAGAGTATGGAGGGGCATTTAAGCTTACCGAAGGTTTGGTAGAAGCGTTTGGCAAAGAAAGAGTACGTAATACACCCTTATGCGAAAGTGCGATAGTGGGCACAGCTTTGGGCTTGTCTATCAAAGGTTATAAGTCGATGATGGAAATGCAGTTTGCCGATTTCGTAACGGTGGGTTTCAACCAGATAATAAATAACCTGGCTAAGATATATTACCGTTGGGGGCAAAATGCCGATGTGGTAGTGCGTATGCCTACAGGCGGTGGCGTAGGTGCAGGGCCATTCCACTCTCAAAGCAATGAGGCCTGGTTTACACATACTCCAGGTTTGAAGGTAGTTTATCCATCTACACCCGAAGATGCTAAAGGTTTGCTGTTGGCGGCTTTTGAAGACCCTAACCCGGTTATGTTCTTTGAGCACAAAGCCTTGTACCGTAGCGTAAGTGGCCAAGTGCCTGATGAATATTATACTATTGAAATAGGCAAAGCACGCGTGGTGCAGGAAGGTGAAGATGTAACTATAATAACCTATGGTAGCGGCGTACACTGGGCTACAGAATACGCGCAAAAGCATCCTGAATTATCTATCTATATTTTAGATTTGCGCAGCTTGCTGCCACTCGATTATGAGGCTATAAAAGAAGCGGTATTGGCAACTGGCAAAGTTTTATTACTGCATGAAGATACCCTTGTAGGTGGCTTAGGTGGCGAGCTGAGCGCCTGGATAACTGAAAATTGTTTTGAGCATTTGGATGCGCCAGTATTGCGTTGTGCCAGTTTAGACACACCAGTACCATTTGCTATAGAGCTGGAACAAAACTTTTTGGCTAAGGGCAGATTGGGAGAAGTGATGGATAGGTTGATGAAATATTAATTGGAACTCTAAGTATTTTAAGTTGAAATAAGAAAGGACTGGCATGAGCCGGTCCTTTCTTATTTTATTTCATCAATCTTCTTCTTGATTAGTATCTAATCCCTATCCCACAATTTCGAAATATTAAACGAACCATTTCTAATACGTAAAGTATCGGGATAGGGTGAGTTTTGAAAAGCCTTCGTTCTTACCAAAGTAGCACTAAATTCCCCTTTTATATCTTTGGTGAAATCATCTTTGGCGCTTGTAATTTGTACCCAATTATTAAGCGAGTCAGACTCTAAAATATGATATTCATCACCTGTAACATCATATTCTTGAGAGTTAATATATCTACCATTGATTAAAAAAAGGCTATCATATTTTGTTTTGAGTATTTGCTGTTTACTATAATTCTTCTCCACCCCATCAATGGTTAAGCCTCCAGCGTAACCATACTGGTCAAAATCTGCAACAAAATAGAGCTTATTTTCTGAACGAGGAGATTTAAGAATCATTACCCTTACCGCTTCCCACATCTCTCCATTTACAGTAGCAGTACCAGTTGATTTGGGGGCTTTTTCATCTTTATTGCAACTAAAAGCAAAAATTGCTAACAGTAAAAAAAATATTGTTCTTTTCATAATGGTTATTTTTAAAACCCTGCCTTATATACAAATAAGGCAGGGTCGGTTACGATTCTTTTATTGTACTACTAGGCGTAGGATTTGTTTTGTATTGGCACCGTTTATCTGTACAAAATAAAGACCTGGTGCAAGTTTTAAGTTTTCGCCCAAAGAAAGATTGCCAAAGCCTTTACGTAGCGCACCTTGGTAAAGCGTGCCTATAACTCTTCCTGCAATATCGGTAAGCTTAATGCTAACTTCATCAGTTTCTTTAGCCTCATAATTAAGCTCGAATATACCATTAGTAGGGTTAGGTGCTAAGCTATATTTATTTGCCTTAACATCTAGTTTATGACTAGCGTTTTCTACTTCTATTACGTTTTGGTTACATTGGAAATTCAATGTAACTTGCTTCATTACGGTTACACCTAAGCCATTTTGGTCGCGGCTTATTAACCTTACAAATAAAGGATGCGAAACGCTGTAAATTACATGTGTAGCACCAGAGCCACTATTATACCAATTTATACCATCATTGCTAGTCTGCCAGTTATGTGTGTAAGCAGGGCGACCACAATAAGCGCTAGCATAAAGTGTGGCTTTTTCGTATTTACATATCCGCTGAAAATTAGGATTGATAGGTGCAATGGTATAATTTAATGTAACATCGTTGGTAAATGTTGTATAATCGGGATAAAAACCGGCAATTATAGGAAAGTGGTTCTTTACTCTTAAACTATTATTTCGACCGGTAGTCCCAGTTGCCCTATTGTTATAGTCAACATCAGGGTTTGACAAATAAGGAATTTGAGTGCGTCTATGTTCATTAAGCCCCATCGCCCAATGTGGAGGATTAGTAACTGTAGTTCTATACATACCAATTAAAACAGGTGTTATTCCCCACCATTTTTCAAATTTATTGCCACGAGCGGTTGACTCCAGAAAACTAGGGCTAGTTCTATCATCGTCATCATGTTTGCCACCTAAAAGATGCGACAATTCATGAGGGAAAATTAATCTTGAAGTACTAAATCTCACACCTACTACAGCATACCCGTTTGCTTTTTCTAAGACTCCGGTTGTTAGGTCATAGCAGCCTATTTCTCTAGCGTTACCATTTCTACCTGCATTATAATCTTTTTTACTCATCAATACCACAATATCAGCCTTGTAAACATCATTGCGCAACGCTTGGGCTGGAGGGTTTCCAGCTATATTATCGGTTTCAACATCAATATTTATATATTCTACAAAACCAGGCAATTCCACTGCACCAGCCAACACCACATTATAACCAACATTACTGTTGTTATATACTACATTGGTTTTAAATATAGACAAAGTAGCATCAAGCCACATATTGCTTATAGAAGCTTTGGCAGCTGGGGTATAAAGCACCAATACCTTCAATTGTTTTCTTATGCACTCCTGATCCAGTATTACTGGTGGATTATTAGGGTCCATGGGGCCTGTACCTGTTATGGTAGTTACGCCACAGCTATACCCATTCATTCGCACTACGTCCATTACCGCAAAGGCTTTTACACCTTCGCCCAAATCGTAAATGCCATATTCATGCTCGGTAAGCACCAAGCTACCCAGCACACCGCCACTATCGGCATAGTTAACCATGGTAAGAAAGCCATCGCCACAGTTGGAGTCTATAGGGTTTGTAGACTTTACTTCTCCATACCATTCATAATTATCGTCGTTGGTATAGCTTACTTGCGTTGCATTAAATACCAAATTGGCACAAGGCAAAAATGGCAATTCGAGCAATAGCTTACCGTCTTCTTGTACTAAACTTAAAATTTCCATGTTTACCAATTTCACATCGGTTACATTGGGGTTGGCCGCAATAAGGTCGCATTTCGCTTTTTGGGTTACAGATAGGCCTGCGTAAGTTGCAGAGCTTGAGGAAAAAAAACTTTTGTGCTGTGCAAATAGGCTTTGGTAGCCAAAGAGCATTAACAACATAAATACGTAAGAGGCATACTTAAGCCATTTCTGTTCTGTTCTGTTCTGTTCTGTTCTGTTCTGTTCTGTTTGTGTTGTTTGTCCATAACCCTATTTTAAATTGTAAAGAAAAAAAACAATATTGTTGGTTTACAGCTATTGGAAATGCTAATGTAATGAATGTTTTATGATTTCCAACAATAAACATGTAGAAAAAATAAAATCAATACATTGATAGCAAAGTGAGAATATGTAGCAATTGAAAAAAACTTTTGTCATTTTAAAAATTACTTATACCTTTGCATTCCTTTTGGAAAATGACACGAATGGGCTGTCATTTTATTGAAGACATTGTTTAAAAAAATATTATGAAACGTACTTATCAACCATCTCGTCGCCGTCGTAAATCTGTTCACGGATTTAAGAAACGCATGCAATCAGCTAACGGCCGTAAAGTATTGGCTTCACGCCGTAAAAAAGGTCGCAAAAAACTAACTGTTTCTGACGAGCTTCGCTTGAAATAATATAATTTCAACATCTAATTTCCGTTAATTTTGAGTACCAATCGTATTCATGAACGGTTCACGCTTGGGGCAATCGAAAGATTAAAGCTGCGTAAACAAATTGAGACGCTTTTCCAACAAGGAGAAGCGTTTTCTGTTTTTCCGCTCAGAGTTGTATATAAATTCACTGAGCTTGCAGAAACGGAAGACAGTCCTGTGCGCATAGGTTTCAGTATTCCCAAAAAGAGAATTAAAAAAGCGGTCGGCAGAAACAAAGTGCGCAGGGTTCTGAAAGAAGCTTGGCGATTGAACAAACATAGTCTGTATGGTGTAATTCCTCAAGGTGCACAATTGCACGGCTTTCTGGTGTACACCGGCTCAGAAAAGTTTACTTTTGCCGAAGCAGAAATAGCCGTTCGGAAGGCTATAAGTAAATTAAAAATGGCGATAGCGAAGCCGAAACCAATTGCCGACAATACACCATTTCCACCCAAAAACTGATGATAAAGAAGGCATTTATTTACATCATAAGGCTGTATCAAAAATTCCTGTCGCCCTTGCTAGGCGCGCAATGCCGCTATACGCCCACTTGTTCGCAATATGCTGTGGAGGCATTGCAAAAATACGGTGCGCTAAAAGGTAGCTGGCTGGCTGTAAAGCGTATAGTTTCCTGCAATCCCTTTGGTGGGCATGGCCACGACCCTGTACCTTAGTATTAGCGAATATTGAAAATTTGGAAACCAATGTAAAGTTTGGTTTTACCGTCTTTCATTCTAAATCCTGGAAATGAAATTTTTCAAAAAGACCTTATTGATTGCTATTGGCTATTACACGCTTATTATAATACAATCTTGTTTTATATGCAAGTGCGACAAGCAAAAATTCCGTTCCTACAGTTTCGAATCGCTCTCCAGCCGAAATGCGATTGTGGAAATACTAACCGATAGCACTTATCAGTCTTCGATAGCCTTACCCGATAAAGACACCTTTAATGCACTGGAGTATGGTGTGTTTGTAGAGTTCAAGATTGTAAAATTTGCACAAGCAAAAAACAAGCAACATTGGAGCTTAGTTCAAAGTGCTATTGCTTGTAGCTGTAATGAATTTTATATAAATCCATTGGAGAAAGTAACGTCGCTAAAGATAGAAACCATTTATGACTTCGACGCAAACAATGCTAGCGGTGCCGATGTAACAGATTTATTTGTGTTTCTTGAAAGAACATATACGCCTACTGGAATCATAAAAAAACCAATGAGTGTAGTATCTTCAATTCAAGACAATTACCCACTTTACGAATCGGCCACCACGCTTTCGTTCATGCCTTATCTGGATGCTGCTCCCCAAACAGCTCGCTTGGTTCAATTTAAAATAACGGCTACTTGTAGCAATAATATTCAATTTACAGCCTTGACCAGGCCTGTCTTTTTGAAATAGCAATAGTTTCCCTACAGCGCTATGCTATTATTTTCGCAATAAAATAAGCCAATTGCAAATATCAATTCTTATTTTCGCGGCTCATGTCTATTGATTTATTCTCGATTATCATTTTTCTTGGTTCTTTAGCCGCAGGTTTTCTAGGCGCGCTAACGGGTCTTGGTGGTGGTGTCATCATTATTCCACTGCTTACGGTAGGGCTGGGTGTAGATATTCATTATGCCATTGGTGCTTCCTGTATTTCTGTTATTGCCACATCTTCTGGTGCGGCTTCGGCTTATGTGAAGGAAGGCATTACCAATATGCGCATTGGCATGTTTCTTGAAATTGCTACTACCATAGGTGCTGTTATCGCTGGTGTTTACCTTTCACAAGTGTTGGATGTAAGTATTATCGAAATTGTTTTTGGATTTATATTATTGTTCTCGGCTTATATGTCGCTACGCAAAAAAGTAAACCACGAAACCAATGTTCCCTCAGGTCGCTACGCCACTATGTTTAAGCTTAACGGAAGCTACCCTACCAAAGATGGTCTTAGTTTTTACACCGTTAAAAATGTTATTGGTGGCTTCTTTATGATGTTTTTCGCCGGCATCATGTCGGGCTTATTGGGCATAGGCTCTGGCGCGCTCAAGGTGTTGGCTATGGATAATATCATGCGTATACCTTTTAAAGTTTCTACTACTACCAGCAATTTTATGATAGGCGTAACGGCGGCAGCCAGCGCTGTAGTGTATTTTCAGCGCGGACAAATTATTCCCGACATAGCCGCACCAGTAATGATAGGTGTATTAATAGGAGCAATGTTAGGTGCTAAAGTGCTGGTAAAAGCCGAAACAAAATGGCTACGCTATGGCTTTGCCATTGTAGTTTCTTATTTAGCTATTCGCATGATATACGGCGGCTTACAAGGCTAAAAATAGATTTTAACTATCTTACCCCAAATTCTTTTTGCTGTTCTTTAACGCGTCTTTTCTTACCTTAGATGTGTAAAAAAAGCTAAGCAAACATGTTATCAAAAACTATTCAAGAAGCCTTAAATAATCAGGTGGCTATGGAAGCAGAATCTTCTCAGGCTTACCTCGCAATGGCATCATGGTCTGAAATACAACCCGGCCTTGATGGAATTACCGATTTTTTCTACATGCAATCAGACGAAGAGCGTGTACACATGCTCAAATTGATTAGGTACATCAATGAACGTGGTGGATTTGCTGTTGTACCGGCTCTGCCCCAGCCCAATATTACATTTCAATCTTTGCAAAGAATTTTTCAAGAATTCTTGAAGCATGAGATTAAGGTTTCAGAAAGCATCAACGATATTGTAGACCTTGCTTTGAAGGAAAAAGATTTCTCCACGCACAACTTCCTACAATGGTACGTTTCTGAACAAGTAGAAGAAGAACGTTTGGCACGCACATTGAACGATAAATTGGAATTGGTAGGCGATGACAAAGGCGGCATATACCTTTTTGACAGAGATATTATGTTGTTCCGCAACGCCGCTAGCCGCACGGGGTCGGCTACGCCTCAAAACTAATTACTCAACTTATAAATACTATTGGCTTGTTGCGTACAAGTAATGGTTAAGTCATTTATACAAACATGCGGAGGTAGTGTAGCGCAGTAATATACCGTGTCTGCAATATCCTCCGCTGTTAGTGGAAGATAACCTTCATACACTTTCCCAGCTTTATCCATATCTCCTTTAAAGCGTACGAGGGAAAACTCCGTCTCTGCCATACCAGGATTGATGGAAGTTACTTTAATATTGTAAGGCAATAAATCTATTCTGGTGCTTTGAGTAAGCGCATCAACCGCAAATTTTGTGGCACAATAAACATTACCATTTTGGTAAGCCAGCTTACCAGCAGTAGAACCAATGTTAATAATATGACCAGATTTTTGTTGGCGCATGATAGGCGCAATAGCTCTGGTAACGTATGCTAAGCCTTTCACGTTGGTATCTATCATCGTGTCCCAATCGTCTAAGTTCCCTTCGTCTATACCACCCATACCCAGAGCCAGTCCTGCATTGTTTACCAATAGGTCAATGCTACCCCAAGTTTCTTTCAATTCATCTGCCACCTTTTGTACCGCTTGTTTATCGCGCACATCCATTTCGCTGGCATTTACTTGTCTGGCTCCTAATTGAAGCAGCGAACTTTTTATCTCTTCTAGTCTATCAGTACGTCTTCCAGAAATCCATAGTTCTGCGCCAGCTTTGGCAAACTTTTCAGCTATGGCTTTGCCAAATCCGGAGGTAGCTCCGGTAATAAATATTTTCAATTTCTATTATTTAAGATTGCTTATCTAATTAAAGTGATATCACCTTTTTGCTGCACGTTTTTACCTTCTGCATCTTTCAGGTCAATGATATAATAAAACACCCCAATGTCGGCTGGCTTTCCGTTTACTAAACCATCCCAACCCGGATAATTATCTCTGGCCGAACTGAATACCTGCTGTCCATACCTATTGAATATATGGAAGTAATTTATCTCGGAGTAGCCCACTATTCTTGGCATAAGCACATCATTGACGCCGTCGCCATTTGGTGAAAATGCATTAGGTACAAAAATAGTACCCGTCGATACAACAATAATATTTATTGTGTCAGTAGCTGTGCACCCTTCTTCATTTGTTCCGGTTAACACATAGGTATAAGTGCCTGTATCAGGAAAAACAGCTTTAGGATTAGCGATATTTGCATCGCTTAAATAATCGGCTGGTGACCATTTGTAATAAGTACTTCCCGTTCCATTCAAGTTGTAGTTGTAACCTAGAACAATAATTGTATCATTGCCTGCAAATGGATTGAAAAAGGGCATGGGCAAGGTTTTTGTAACCGTATCTCTACAGCCCAATTCCGTACGTGATATAAGGGTAACTTGTTGTGGCCCTCCAGGCTTGGCGTAAGTATGTACAGGATTCTGAACATCAGCAGTACCGCCATCGCCAAAGCTCCATCGCCAATAATTTACATCAGGAAAAGTAGCCCTTGAAGAGTCGGAAAATTCTACAGGTTCTTCAGGGCATAATCTGCCTGACCAAACAAAATCGCCATTGAATTCTGGATAAACTTTTACCAATCGGCTAATGCTATCCGGGCATGTACTACCCTTATTTACTACCAAAGTAACTACATAAGTACCTGTATCTGGATAGGTAAATGTGGGCTCAAATTCAGTAGATGTTGCGCCAGGCACACCAAAGTCCCATTCGTAAGCAAAGCCACCTGTGCTGTTATTGGTAAACCTTACGGTGTACCCTTTGCACATTACGGTATAAGTATTGGGTTCATCCTCTAGTTCTGGAATATTTGCTACAACTGCCTTAGAGCAATTCGTAATTACAAACTGCACATCTCTTGACAATGTATTTATAACTACGCCATTTCGCCATTCTTTCACACAAACTGAAACTACAAACCTGCCTATTGCACTCGGTGTACCTGTCATCAAACCAGTTACAGGGTCTATTTGTAAAGGCGGAATACCTGCTACAGGCATAGTAGCCGAATATCCCCCTGAATAATTGACAGGAGCATGTGGTGGGGGTAGAATGCCGGAACCAGAAGGACGAGGGTCGCTGGTAGAGCCGCCTAGTCTAGCGGCACACAATTCATAAGACAAGGAATCGTTATCGCTATCTGTTGCAGAAAAATCATAAACAAAAGGATTGTTAGAGCAAATGATTTGTGGTGGCATAGATTTGAACACTGCACTGTTATTAGGGCAATTTCCGCTGGTAAAACCCGGTATCGTGGCCATGTAGGTAACACCAATATTGCCTGGATCGTTTATGTTGTTTATAGAAGCATTCCTACAGCAGCGCTGATAAATAATGTAATACCCATTAGAACTGGGAGGCAAATTTCTAGTAAAGCGAAACACCTGCCTGCGCAAACACGTTTGGGGGAAGTTATTAATACAGGCGTTACTAAAGTTGGGTGGTACTATCTCAGTGGTAGTAGATGGCTGCTGCCCTGAAGCAAATAATAAGGGCCCAGATCCTTCTCCTAACTGATAAATGGCATATCGCACTGGGTCGTCTTCTTGTATAGCTTGGGGTTCACCGTATAGGCAATCTTGATACAATGTTATAGTTATTTCAAAATTATTACCGCCCAAACATCTATAAGTAACATCACCACCTATCATGTGAGAAGCAAAGCTATTTTGTCCAGTAAACAATATAGTAAAGAGAATAAAAATTCGGATAGCTGACTTCATCACAATTGCAAGATTTTAGTATTACTTAGTCTCAGGTAAAGATTAAGACAACAAAGTACGTTTATTAGTTTGGTTTGTATTTGCAAAGTGCCCAGAATAGACACTTTTAACTAATTGTTGATAATTTCTGAAACGAATCCTACACAAAGGTGTTGTCCAATTTGCAGATAAACCTAAAAAAATTACAATACTTTAAGATTACACCCAACTATCTACATTATTATCTAGTCATTTACTATATTAGCAGATTAATCCATAACTATGAGTAGCAGAATTGCTACCAAGCCAATTTGAATTGAATATATGAAAAGAACTCTCCTCTCACTTTCTTTAATATTGGGCGGTCTCGCAAGTTACGCTCAAATAGATGTAGTGGATAACCAAACAGCTCAGGCATTAGCTCAAACGCTCGTAGGGCAAGGCGTGGTAATGACTAATCCTACACTAAATTGTCCTGGTGTTGCCAATGGGAAATTTACAACAATTGCAAGCAATTTGGGCTTAGACAGTGGTATAGTATTAACTTCTGGTCGTGCCATGACAATGGGTGGGCAAACTGGCGTAAACGGTACGCCAGGCCAACAAGCATCTAACACCAACGGAGTTCCGGGAGACCCAGCCTTAACCACACTAATTAATAGCAATACTGGTGGCTCCATACAAACGCGCGATGCCTGTATTTTAGAATTTGACTTTGTTCCGGCTGGTGATACCGTTAAGTTTGACTACGTATTCGGATCAGATGAATACACCACTTTTAACTGCTCCATCAATGATGTGTTTGGATTTTTCATTTCTGGGCCAGGCCTTACTGGAGCCCAGAACATTGCCATAGTGCCTGGCACTGCCAATACCATGGTTGGAATTAGTACCGTAAACAATGGTATGGGTGCTGCCCCCGGCAACCCTTGTTATCAAAATACATTTGGTGTAGGCCCCTACACAGCCTTATATATTGACAATACTATTTCTTCTACCACAATAGTTTACAATGGTATGACTCAAATATTTACAGCAATAAGTAGCGTTATTCCCTGCGAAACTTACCACTTAAAACTTGCCATAGCAGATGCTTCTGACGAAATTCTAGATTCAGGCGTTTTCCTAAAAGCAGGTAGCTTAAACTCTACTGGTATCGTACTTACTCCAGAGTCTACTGAAGGTGGTAATGACGATGTAGCACACTGTATTAGAGGCTGTAAATCTGGGCATATCCAATTTGCTCGCCCTGCGCCACGGCCTACCCCACTTACAGTGAAATACTTAATTGAAGGTTCTGCTCAAAATGGAGTAGACTATCAACTTATTGCTGACAGTGTGGTAATTCCCGCTAATCAAACATCTGTGGAATTAGAAATTAAACCTTTATTGGTTCAATACCCAAATGAAATTGATTCGGTTGTCATCAAAGCCCTTTCTCCTTACACTTGCGGCAATGGCCAGGCCAATATTATTGATACTGCTGTAATGTACATCTACGATTCGTTGTATGTAAACATTCCGACACCACCAATAACAGTATGCCCTAACACAGAAGTAACCATTACAGCTGATATCGATCCTACGCTTAACTTCTCTTGGTCGCCAGCTGCTTTGATACCCGATCCATTACCATTGGGTCTTACTATTCACCCTAAACCAACTGTGCCTACAAGATATACTGTTACTGTTTCGCAACCAGGCGCTCCAGCTACTTGCCCTTCAGTAAGTCGTTCCTATTTAGCCAATGTGGAACCTATTCCACAGTTAAGGCTACCAACTAAAGATACCGTTATTTGTATTGCCGATTCTATTGATTTGAATATTTATTCGTTGCCTGACAATATAAATTATCAATACAATTGGGCGCCTGCAAGTAATTTGAGAGATAATTTCTCTGCTAATAACAAATTCTTTGCTCCAGTAGGTGATTATAAGTATGTTATCACTTCTACAACCCCTATTGCTGGTTGCAGCAGCAAAGACAGTATGGTTATCCACGTAGTTCCTCCATTTGAGTTTGAATCTGTAACACCGCAGGATACAACTATCAAATACGGAGATAGAATACAGTTGAGTTCAGAGGGCGAAGCTATACTTTGGCTTTGGGATCCTATTACGTACCTTGACGATCCTGTAGCGCGCCAACCTTATGCTACACCTTTGGAAAATATGGTGTACACATTAATAGGCATTAATCAATATGGTTGTAAAGATACTGCCACTATTAAAGTTGATGTTGTTTACGAATCGCAAACAGCTGTACCGAATGCATTTACACCAAATGGTGATGGAGTGAATGATGAGTTCAACGTTAAGTTCTTAAGATTTGACAAGCTGATTGAGTTTAGGATTTTCAACCGTTGGGGCCAACAAATGTTTGAATCCAATAATCCTAACCGTGGCTGGAACGGAACTGTAAATGGAACACCAGTAGCCAGCGATGTTTATTATTATTTAATAAAAGTGACCTTACCTGATGGTACGCCAAAAACATTGAAAGGCGATATATCTTTGATCAGGTAAAGATCAATTAATATTACTATAATCAAAAACACCACTGATGTATTATTCAGTGGTGTTTTTATTTTTTTGCTGAAAAAATAAAATTTTCCACATATTGAAATTTCATTACCTTTGCCGTCCAAATTTCTATTAAAAGGAGGACTTTAACATTGGAAGAAAACCAAATTCTTAACACTCAAAACAGTGCTCATGACGATTTCAATTGGAACGTCGATAAGCGCAACGTTGCTACTTACTCACAAGAGCAACGCGAAGAGCTTGAAAAAAGCTACGAACAAACTTTCAAAAATATCGAAGAATCTGAATTGATTCAAGGTACTATTGTGGGTTTAACTAAAACTGATGCTATCGTAAACATCGGTTTTAAATCAGACGGTCTCGTTTCTTTGAACGAATTCCGCGACATGCCTAACTTGAAAATCGGCGACGAAATCGAAGTACTTGTACTTGAGAAAGAAGATCGCGATGGACAATTGAGCCTTAGCCGCCGTCAGGCGCGTCAAGTGCGCAGCTGGCAAAATGTGGTGGATTACTTCAAATCTGGCGAAGTGGTTACCGGAACGATTACTTCTAAAACTAAAGGCGGCCTTATTGTGGACGTTAATGGTTTGGAAACGTTCTTACCAGGTTCTCAGATTGACGTGAAACCCGTAACTGACTACGATCAGTATGTTGGTAAAACTATGGATTTCAAAGTTGTGAAAATCAACGAACAAATTCGTAACGCAGTAGTGTCGCACAAAGCGCTTATCGAAAGCGATTTGGAGCAACAACGCGGCGAAATCATGTCTAAACTAGAAAAAGGTCAAGTTCTGGAAGGAATGATCAAGAATGTTACTGACTTCGGTGCATTCGTAGACCTTGGTGGTGTAGATGGTTTGTTGTACATCACTGATATCAGCTGGGGACGTATCTCTCACCCTAATGAAGTATTGAGCAACGGTCAGAAATTGAACGTGGTGGTACTTGATTTTGATGATGAGAAAAAACGTATCAGCCTTGGCTTGAAACAATTAACGCCTCATCCATGGGATAACTTACCTGAAGAAATTCAAGAAGGTGCTTCTGTGAAAGGTAAAGTAGTAAACATCGAAGATTACGGTGCGTTCCTTGAAGTGCTTCCTGGCGTTGAAGGATTGGTACACGTTTCTGAAATCACTTGGAGCTCTCAGCCTATCAATGCGAAAGAATTCTTCAAGATGGGCGATGAATACAGTGCAAAAGTTGTGACACTTGACAAAGAAGAGCGCAAAATGAGCCTTTCTATCAAACAACTTACTGAAGATCCTTGGGGCACTATCGAAGACAAATTCCCTTCTGATAGCCGTCACAAAGGAACTGTGAAAAACATTACTCCTTACGGTGTTTTCGTTGAATTGGAAACTGGTATTGGTGGTATGATTCACATCAGCGATTTGAGCTGGACTAAACGTTACAACCACCCAAGTGAGTTCACTAAAGTTGGCGACGAAATCGAAGTTAGCATCCTTAGCATCGATAAAGAAAACCGCAAACTTTCTTTAGGACACAAGCAATTGGAAGATGATCCTTGGAACACTTTCGAAAGCATTTTCCCTATCGGTTCTCAACATGAAGGTACTGTAATGCGTAAAGATGAAAAAGGTGCTGTAGTACAACTACAATACGGTTTGGAAGCTTTCGCACCAGCACGTCACTTGCGTAAAGAAGACGAAACTATCTTGAGCGTAGAGGAAACTTTACCTTTCGTTATTATCGAATTTGACCGCAACGACAAACGTATCATGGTATCGCATAGTAAAGTTTGGGAACAAACTAAAGCTGACGAGAAAGAAGCTGAACACAAAGCTGTTCAGACTGAAAATGATAACACTAAGAAAGCAGTGAAAAACATCCAAGCAAAAGTAGAAAAAGCAACTTTGGGTGACCTTGGCGCTTTGGCTGACTTGAAAAATAAATTGAAAAACGAAGAAGAAGGAAAGTAATTTCTGAATCTACTTCACAGTAAAAAACGTCCCAC
>Ga0256901_1000195_pt1 | contig 40121 bp, 40 predicted proteins | sample MC6MC0689MT_FD_190200 | JGI IMG/M metagenome (GOLD analysis project Ga0256901, IMG submission 190200) | Metatranscriptome of enriched soil aggregate microbial communities from Iowa State University, Ames, United States - MC6-MC0689-MT... | ecosystem: Environmental > Terrestrial > Soil >... | reverse complement strand
GGGCAAACAAAGGACTGACGTGATGATCAAGAAGACCTTGAAGACCGTGCTGTTCCTGCTTGTCGCTGCATCGGGCCTTGCCTCCGCGCAGGTCACGCCATGCTCCATGTGCGAGGTCAATCTCAATCGCTGCCTCACCAAGGGCGTGATGAGCGAAGCACAGTGCTACCAGAACTACGCGAACTGTCGCGCCGAGGCCTGTCCGGCTCCGTAATACTTCGACACGGGCCTGCCCGCAGCAGTGGGCAGGCCTCTCACCGCGATGAGTACACACTGCTCACGGCCTGGCGTCGATGCAGATGGCGGTCATCCAGCTCCGGGACCTGCGAGCCAAGACTGGCACGAACAAGACGGATTCGGCCGGCGACATCCGAAACGCCCAACAGCAGCTGGGGGCACTCACAGTAGCGATGAGCGAGCACTAGACTCAGAAGCGCAGGGGCGCCAAGGCCACTCCGACCAAGTGAAATTGCGGAGCGCTCTGTATATTGCGAAGCGTGTCGTGACCAATCAAGATGAAATAGGCCGGGTGACACTGCCCCTCGGCTACGACGATGGTGTATCGGAAACCGCGATGCGGTCTGGCGGGATTCATGGCCCCACCTGGGCAAATGTCAGACCAAAGTCCGTGTAGCTTCCACAGACGAAGAATGGTGACACACGATGGGGGCCACTGTGTGCCCGTGTGCGCGAAACCATCGCCCTGCTACCACAACGTGCTCCGACTGTCTTTAAGGTGGAAGACGGATCAAAGGATGCCCTCTTTCGCCGAACTCGCGATGCCTCTCGTATCCCGAACCTGCACTTCGTCGACAGCCGGGCCGAAACGATCTGGCGGTTGTCGGAGAATCTCTATGTCATGAAACTAGCCAAGATGATTGGCTACCGCGACCTCAAGAGCCTGATGCTCTACTACAACGCTGATCCAGACGAATTGGCTGACCGTCCGCAGTTTGCTCACAGCGCGCCGCCAGCTGCTCGAAATTGGGCATTTCATTCGTCATGCCACTTGCTCAACTGACCAGCTTTAGACCGGACTACCAACAAAGCCTGGTAGTCCGGTCATTCGATCAAGAGTCGATCTTGAAATTACAGCGAAACGTGCGGGTAAACGAAGGGCTCAGGCGGCTGAGGCGAGCAGTCACCAGTCAGGATGCATGAATCCACCACCGTCATTCCCGGTGGGAGCAACGAACCGCCCTCCACTGCAATTCCACCTTGTGGTGTAGCGTTTGAAACCCAAGAGCACGAGATTGTGGATTCTGATCCCGGCACAGATGAGTGACTTCCTCGGCAGGTGTATCCACCAAATGGATCTGACGCGAAACTGCACGGCGTCCAATCATGACGTTGATAGGGAGAATTGGTATTCCCTTGCGAAAAACGCTTGTTGTTACACCATTGGATCTTCTGACCCACCAACGTCCCAGTGGCGTCGAAATAGGCGATGTTTGTCGCGTACATGGGTGCCGCGTGAGCTCCTCCACTCATCGCCAGCCCAAAGAGCACTGCCATGACTGCAAAAAAATGCTTCATGCAACCTTCCTTGATAGGCCTGATCATTCAGGCAACCCGAGGATATGGGAAGAGTAATCCAGGTTCCACACTAGAGGACCAGTGCCAAGATCCAATCAAGTACGTTAGTAGAGCCAGCCTTTGAATCTGCAACTGATCTCCTGCTTCTTTCTTGAGGAATTGCCGGGCAATGCTGGGCAGTTTCCAGTCTTAAGCAATGAGCCAGTGCGGCTGGATAATTCGGCCATGGGCACATCCCCTGCCCTTGTCCTTCACTTGGAAAGACCCATTGCCCCTCCCACTCAGAAAACTGGTGCAGGCCAAAGTAGAGACGTCGGCAGCATTGGGCCCCATGGCAAATGAGGATTCAGGCATCAAGAGGTCGCGTTTCACCGATGAGCAAATTGTGTACGCTTTGAAGCAGGCAGAACTGGGAACGGCAGCGGACGAGATCATCCGGCTCCTGGCCGAGGTCGACCACCTGAAACACCGAATCAGCGCCCGGATGGCGCTGCAATGAGTGCAGCAGAGAACATCCCGTGGGAGCTCCGCGCTATCGGCGCTGAAGAGGTTGGCGCCCTGCTCGGCCTGGCCGCGCGCACGGTGCTGGAGACCGTCGCCTGCCGGCCGGACTTCCCCATCCGACTGACCATGCGCCCCGCAACCTGGGTGGCTGGCGAAATTCTCGAATGGAGAAATGCAAACCGCGCCGGAATCCCCAAGGGACGCCGACGCGGTAAGTAACGCCATCATTACGCCAAATTGCCCTGCAACCATTGCTACTGCTAGGTTGCTGGTGCCGAAGGTGGGACTCGAACCCACACGCTTTTAAGGGCGGCGGATTTTGAATCCGCTGCGTCTACCGATTCCGCCACTTCGGCTGGCAAGGCGGCAAGTATAGCGGAGCTTTGTTCAGTTGGGCAGGGCCTGACGGAGTTTTTTTGCGTAATGTGAATTCCGGTGAGGGCTATACTCACTCCAACGCAAATGAGCAGGATCGATGGCCTTGCCAGAAGCAACCCGGGTGCTGATCGTCGAGAACGATGAACTGAACGCCATGCTGCTGCAGCTCCAGCTTGAAGGCGCGGGCTTTGCCGTTGTTGGCGTTGCGGGCGGCGTCGCCGATGCCCTGCAGATGATCGATGAAATGCAACCGCAACTGGCCTTTCTCGACTACTGGCTCTCGCGCAGCGAAACCAGTGCGCCAATCGCCGAACAGCTGAAACAACGCGGCATCCCTTTCCTGGTCGCCACCGGCATGGATATCAGCCAGCTGCCTCCGGTATTCGACGCGGGCATCAAACTGTCAAAGCCCTATACGGGGGCTGACCTGAGCCAGGCACTGGCACAATCATTGGCAACGACCTGAGCAAGCAGACAGCCCCTCGGTCGTAGCTCGGCACGCGAAGCTGCCAATACCCTATCCGCCACCAGCAAACCGATGCCAGGCTTCTGCCATCGGTTTTTTGTTGCTTGTGTTCGCCGTGGCCCCGGCACGCTCAGCGCGGCTGCGGAAACAAGCATCTACTGACCTGCCAGCGTGTCAGCCAACAAGCCCGGGTGCGCTGCGCTTGCCCGGGCTACGCTGGTTGAACAAACATTCCATGCATCCAATGGAGACCTGTTTCAACCAGGCCTCCGCGATGGATGCCTCCGGCTGTCAGCCATCCTTCCTTGCGCGTGCAAAGGCCTCGGCAAGGGCATTGTTGGCAGGCGTCGCTGACTGGCCGGGACGGCCTGTTGTGTTTCCCTGCCGCGCTGCAGCCGCATTTGGCCGACCCGCATTACCAGCTGGCCGAGGACCACGTTGTGCGCCGGCATCTCGCCGTTGGCCTGCACCCTGCCCGGCCCCCGGCTCCGGCTTGTTCTGCGCCGGCGCGTCGTCCAGGCGCCGCGTCAAGGCAATGCGCTTGCGCGCCACGTCCACCTCCAGCACCTTGACCTTGACGATATCGCCGGCCTTGACCACATCCCGCGGGTCCTTGACGTAGGTGTCGGACAACGCAGAGATATGCACCAGCCCGTCCTGATGCACGCCGATGTCGACGAAAGCACCGAACGCGGCCACATTGCTGACCACGCCTTCCAGGATCATGCCTTCGCGTAGATCCTTGATGTCCTCCACACCCTCGGCGAAGCGCGCTGCCTTGAACTCGGGGCGCGGATCACGGCCCGGCTTCTCGAGCTCCCTGAGGATGTCGCGTACGGTCGGCACACCGAAGGTCGCATCGGTGAACTGCTCGGGCTTCAAGCTGCGCAGGTAGCTGCCATCGCCCAGCAATGCCTTGATCGGACGCGCTGCCGCAGCGACGATGCGCTCCACCACCGGGTAGGCTTCCGGATGCACCGCGGAAGCGTCCAAGGGCTGGTCGCCGTCGGCGATGCGCAGGAAGCCGGCACACTGTTCGAAGGTCTTGTCACCCAGCCGCGGTACCTTCAGCAGGTCCTTGCGGCGCTTGAACGGCCCGTTCTCGTCGCGGTGGCGCACGATGTTCTCGGCCACCGTGCTGGACAGGCCCGAGACACGGGACAGCAGCGCAGCCGAAGCGGTATTGACGTGCACACCAACGGCGTTGACGCAGTCCTCCACGCGCGCCTCCAGCGCCTTGGCCAGGCGGAACTGGTCAACATCATGCTGGTACTGGCCAACGCCGATCGCCTTGGGTTCGATCTTGACCAATTCGGCCAAGGGGTCCTGCAGGCGCCGGGCAATGGACACTGCGCCACGCAGCGACACGTCCAGGCCGGGAAACTCCTTTGCCGCGAATTCCGATGCCGAGTACACCGACGCACCGGCCTCGCTTACCACCACCTTCTGCAGCTTGGCGTTCGCGCAGGCCTTGATGGCTTCGCCGGCAAGCTTGTCGGTCTCGCGGCTGGCGGTACCGTTGCCGATCGCGATCAGCTCCACGTCGTGCCTGATGCACAACTGCTTGATGGTCTGCAGCGATTGCTCCCACTGCCGGCGCGGCTCATGCGGGTAGATGGTGTCGGTGGCCAGCAGCTTGCCCGTCGCGTCGACCACGGCGATCTTGCAGCCGGTACGGATGCCAGGGTCCAGCCCAAGCACCGCCTTCGGGCCCGCCGGCGCAGCCAGCATCAGGTCCTTGAGGTTGTCGCCGAACACATTGATCGCCTCGGCCTCGGCTTTCTCGCGCGCCTGGTTGAACAGGTCAAGCAACAGGTGCATGTGCAATTTTGCGCGCCAGGTCAGGCGGCAGGCATCCAGCAACCAACGGTCCGCCGCGCGTCCCTTGTCAGCGATGCCAGCCTTGAGGGCGACACGGCCTTCGGCATAGAGATGGCCGCTGTCGGCATCGGCACCGGGGTCCAGCTCAAGGAACAGGAACTCCTCGCGGCGCGCGCGGAACAGTGCAAGCAGGCGGTGCGAGGGAATCCTTGCCAACGATTCGGCATGCTCGAAGTAGTCGCGGTACTTCGCGCCTTCGGCTTCCTTGCCCTCGGCCACGCGGGCGCGGATCACGCCGTGCTCACCCAACCACTGGCGCAGCTCGCCAACCAGCGCGGCATCTTCGCCCCAACGCTCCATCAGGATCGCGCGCGCGCCTTCCAGCGCCGCCTTGGCGTCGGCAACACCCTTGTCCGCATCGATGAAGCCGGCGGCAAACGCCTGCGGTTCCTGCGTCGGATCTGACAGCAGACCATCTGCCAGAGGTTCGAGCCCTGCCTCGCGTGCGATCTGCGCCTTGGTACGGCGCTTGGGCTTGTACGGAAGATACAGATCTTCCAGCCGACTCTTGGTATCGGCCGCATTGATATCGTCGCGCAGCGCATCGCTGAGCTTGCCCTGCTCCTCGATGCTGGCCAGCACGGCCTTGCGGCGGTCTTCCAGTTCACGCAGATAGGTAAGGCGCACTTCCAGATTGCGCAGTTGGGTGTCGTCCAGGCCGCCGGTTACTTCCTTGCGATAGCGGGCAATGAAGGGAACACTGGCGCCTTCGTCCAGCAGCGCGATGGCCGCCTTGGCCTGCGCGGCCTGGGCACCGATTTCATTGGCGATGGTCTGCGCTATGTGCTGCGCGAGCTTGATGTCCTGCATTGCCGGGAGCGGAGCCAGGTTCGAGAGAACCTGCATTCTGGCAACGCATACGCTTCGTTGGAAGCTTGACAAGACGATACGCCGGTCATCGGGCCCGGCGCAGGTAGAGCGGTATTCAGGCGAGGTGCTGGTTCAGGCGTTGGCAGACGATGTCGTCGCGCAGGTCCTGCAATACCATCACGCGCATCCTGCCGCGGCCACGGACATCCATCATCCGTTCCACGTAGAACTCCGGGCCATGCTCGGTGTCCGCGCGGGTCTTGCTGAAACCATAGGGCAGCACGCCCTTGTCGCCGTCCTTGCTGCCACCGATATAAAGAACGATTGCCATGGTGGTTGATGCTCCTGTTGTATCTCTAACGCCGCGACTCTACGCGGGGCACCGTTAGAAGGATGTACACAGAAGGTTGGCGCTTCATGACGCCTGCATTGCTACCTGAAGACAGGTTCAGCTTCGCAGCTTGGGAAACCAGCCACGGCCATGCATCGCGTAATGATCGGCGGCACGTTCCAATGGGTTGCGCACGCTGACTCCGCCGCACAACAGATAAACGGGCAGGAACAGCGGGCCGAGCAGCATGTACTGGTAGACATGCGCACGTTCGTGGTCACCCAGCCGCACCCTTGGATGTTGGCAGCGGCCGGCCCGGTGTTCGTAAGTCACGCACAGGCCATCCAAGTCCGCACCGGTATGCAGGATCACCATACCCAGCGTGATCGCCCCACCCGGCCCCCACGGCCAATGACCGAACACCAGCGCGCAGTCACGCCGGCTCCAGTAGCAGCGCGCACCCGCCAGGCAGCCAAGCCCTCCGGCAAGCATGCCGATCAGCGAATTGGGCAGCGTCCACAGTCCACCGAGCACCAGCAGCAAACGCTTGGCCAGGATCGACAACCTCGTTGCCATGGTAGTGGTCAGCGGTCCTGGCTACGCAGCTGCCGCAGCTGGGCGAGGAACCACGGTGCGGCATCCTGCTCGGCGACACCCGCGCACGCAACCCGATAGGGCTTGCCGCTGATGCTGCTGCGGCTGGCAGCACGCTCGATGAACTGCTCGGCGCTGTCCACCATGTCGCGCTTGAGCAGGTAGTCGTACTTGCGCTGCAGGTGCGTGCGCGCCTGCACCGGATCGTGCCAACTGCCATTACGCTGGAAGCGGCAGCCCGAGCGCTCCAGCGCCTGCATCAAACCACCTATCTCACGCTGCGTGGCAGCACTGGGGGCGGCTTCGGCGACGGCAGCGGATATGGCCAGCAGAGCTGCAAAAACGAAGAGGAATCGACGGCTCATGAATGCCTGCTCAGCCAATCGTGGATGGCGGCCGGGACTTCGCGCTGCGCCCGGCCGGAAACGTAGATGCCGATATGGCCACCGCGGAAGCCGACCTCGGTGTAGTCCCTGCTGCCGATGCGGCCGGCCATCGCACGCGACGCGGCCGGCGGCACCAGATGGTCCTGCTCGGCGTAGATGTTGAGCACCGGCATCTGCACCGACTGCAGGTCAACGCTTTCTGCGCCGATGCGCACGCCGCCCTGCATCAGGCCATTGTCCTGGTAGAACTGTTTGACGAACTGGCGGAACGCTTCACCGGCCAGGTCCGGGGAATCGAATATCCATTTCTCCATGCGCAGGAAGTCTTCCAGCGCCTGCCTGTCGTCGAGTATGTCCATCAGCCCGACATACTTCTGCACATTGAGCCGGAATGGCTTGAGCATCAGGTAGCTGGCATTCATCAGATCAGCAGGAATGTTGCCCAGCGTATCGACGAACAGATCGACATCCACCTGCCGCGCCCAATGCGACAGCATGTTGTCCGCCGTGTGGAAGTCCACCGGCGTCACCATGGTGATCAGGTTCTGCACCTTGTGCGGGCGCAACGCGCTGTAGCACAGGGAAAACACACCGCCCTGGCAGATGCCGAGCAGGTTGACCGGCTTGCCATCACGCTCGGCGCGCAGATGATCCACCGCACCGTCGATGTAGCGCAGCAGGTAATCCTCAAGGTTGAGGAAGCGTTCCGAGCGATCGGGATAGCCCCAATCCAGCACGTACACCTCCTGGCCGAGCGCCAGCAGCTTCTGCACCAGCGAACGTCCGTCCTGCAGATCGACCATGTAAGGGCGATTGACCAGCGCATAGACGATCAGCAGCGGCGGCTGGCCATTGCCCGCGTGCTCGCTGACGAACCGGTACAGCTTGACCTTGCCATCACTCCACACTTCCTGCCGCTCGGTGACGCCGTAATCGACGTCCTCAACGCCCGGCAGCAGCTTCAGGCCGTCCAACAGCTTGCGTTGCCATTGCAGGGTTTCCTGCAGCAGGTCATCGTTGCCGAAACCGAGCGGGCCCTTCATGCCTTGCCCCTGCGCAGCACCGCAGACTTGCCACGCGCGGCGGCCTTTTTCGGCGCCACGGGTTTCTTCGCTACGACCTTCTTCGCTACGACCTTCTTCGCGGCTGTCTTCTTGACCGCCGCCTTCCTGGCCGGGCGCTTGGGCGCAGCAGCGTCAACAGGCTTTACCGGTGCGACCTTTTTCCTTGCAGGCCTGTGACTCCCAGCCGCAGGCCTGGCCGGCTCCGCTGCCGTGCGCGGGCCAGAGCCGGCCGGGGTGACATCCTGAAGCCGCGACAGCACCCGTCGCAGTTCCCGCTCAAGCTCGGTGATACGCCGGTGGGCAGCATCCATCTCGCTGCGGGTGGGGACCCCCAGTACCTCACAGGCGCGTTCCAACTCGTTCTGCGAGGCTGCGCGCAAGCGCATCTGAGCATTGGCGAGCTCGCCATAGATACGCTGGAAATCCTCGGAGAGCGCCATCTGCGCATACGCTTCTTCGGCCGCATCGATCCACAGATCGAACATCGCGCGGGCGCTGGTCAACTGGCTGCCGGGCAGCTCATGCTCGCCGAGTTTTGCCTCGAAACGTTTGAAGGCATCGTCGAGCACCGTGCGGATCGCGTCCACGTAATGTTCGGCACGCCCCTGGTATTCCTGCTGCATCTTCAGCAGGGCCTGCCAGCGCGCCTGGTGCTCCCGGGCCGGTCCGAACGCCGGCGCATTCATCCACTCGCCTCCAGCAAACCCACCCTGCAGCGCACGCGCGAAGTCGCGCGCCCACGGCTGGTCGTTCAGCGCGTTACCGCCGCGTGCGGCACCCAGCATCCATTGCAGCAACGCATCGCCCTGCCCTTGCGCGGCCTCGCGCCAGGCGCCTGCCACCTCGGCGGCACTGGTATCACGACCGGCGAAGCGTGCAGCCACGGCCTGCATGGTCCCCAGCCAGTCACCGGCCTGGTGCTGGAAGCGTGCACCCAGCTCCTGTACCTCGGGCGGCGTGTCGGTGGTGACCAGGCGTGTCCATTGCTCGATGCTCTCGCGCCACGGGAAATCGGCAGCAGATGCCGCGCCCTGGCCGCCCATGGACTGGGTCCATGCGTCCCAGTAGCGCCGCATGTCAGCTTCGAACTGATTGTTGTCGTTGTTGCCTGCCGCCGCCATCGTTCAACTCTCCCAGTGCCCGCCGATGATAACAACGCAGGCCCGCGAACAGCGTCAGGGTTTGGGGATACGCAGGGTCTTGCTGATCATCAACGAGCCGGACAACGCGAACAGCAGCACCATCGGGTGCAGCTGCCATGGTCCCAGCTGCCAGCTGCCACCCCACAGCGCCGGACCGATCGCACTGAAGTGCGCGGCCAGCGCCAGCACGATCACCAGCGCCAGACTGGTCGGGATCGGTGTGCCTTCAAAATACGGCACTTTGTCCGAATCGCCGGCAATCGCCTCGGCGGTCACGTTGTAACGCGCCAGCCGGCTGACGCCGCAACAGACGAAATAGCTCAGCACCAGCCAGTCCCAGCCGCCTTGCATGCCACAGGCATAGGCCAGTGCAGCCGGCGCCACACCAAAGGAAATGATGTCGGCCAGTGAATCCAGCTCACGCCCCAGCGTGGAAGATGACTGGCGCCAGCGGGCAACCCGGCCATCGAGCGCATCGAAGATGAAGGCCAGGGGGATCAAGGCCATGCCAAACATCAGGAAGCCGCGCTCGCCGTCCTGCAGGAAACGCATGGCGGCAAAGATCGCACCGGTCCCGCAGAAGGCATTGCCAAGCGTGAACCAGTCGGCGAGCTGGAACTCACGGAGCATCGAGAAATGGCGTTTCATGTCGGGTCTTGGAGCCTTGGTGGGACCAGCCTAGCGCGATTGAGGTGAATGCGCCGCAGGCGCCGGCACGCCGCTTACAACCGGGTATAGCTCCACGACTGCATGCGCCCATCGCGGTACGGCATCACGCCATGGAACGGGCGCGGGTCGGCGTCGAACACCAGCGGCAGGAAATGCTGGTCACCCTCCCACAACGGCAGCGATTCCAGCTGATCAAGCGCCACCCACTCCAGCGTACCCTCCGGATTGGACTCCAGCGTCGTGCCGGTGTAATCGTCGATGACGAAGATGAAGGCGAACCAGTCCTCGCCATTCTTGCCGAAGCCGGGCCAGCTGATGGTTCCGCGCATGCGCGTGGTACCGCACTCGACGCCCGCCTCCTCGCGGATCTCACGGTGCATGCAGGCCAGGATGTCCTCGTCGGTTTCCATCTTGCCGCCCAGCCCGTTGTACTTACCCAGGTGCATGTCACCTGGACGGGTGTTGCGGTGGATCATCAACACCTTGCCGCCATCGGGAGACAGGACGTAGCCAAGCGTGGCCATGATCGGGGTATACGGCATCGGCGGCGGCAACCAGTGAACCTTGGGGCCGGCAATTATGACCTATCCGGCAGAACGGGCAGCGCCGTCGTCACCGCCCGCACGGCGCAGCGGCAATACCGTCGCGGAAGCGCGCTGCAGAGTCGCCACACCATGGCCGCGCTCGGCCAGATACGAAAGCCATTTACCAAGGAAGGTGTTCATGCGCATGCGATGGCTGATCAACTCGTCAGCCGGCGGATACATGCCCATCACGTCCTGCCAGCGGCGACCAACATAACAATGCGTCGTCTCGGCCTGGCGCGCATCGCGGTACAGGCGAACATAAGCCGACGGATCAGGTTCGCCGGTAAGCGGATCGCACAGGTCGTAGGTCATGCGCAGCTCCACCGTGTAACGGTGGCATTCGATCACGTCCAGGCGCAGGTCCAGGCCATCACCGATGCTGGACACATAATTGCCCTGCTGCAGGTGATCAGGCGCGAACAGCCGCATCAGGTGCACGTAGTTCTCCGCATACAGCCCCATCAACCAGCTGAGCCTGCTGAGCCGGGGAATGCGATCGATGCGGGAGAGCGCCTGTGCCATGCACCGATCCTACACGAGGAACACGCCGAATCGTGGTTGGAACGCGCGCAAACCACCGCAGCGGTAGCGAAGGGAATCGCCCCCTGCCCTGCACTGCTTCAGGCGGCCGCGCGTCACGACTCCAAGTCCTGCGGCGCGACCGGTACTGACCTCATGGTGCCGGGCATGGCTCGGCATTGCGCAGTTTCCCCACCGGCGTATGCGGCCTCAGAACATCTCGCGCTGCAGGCCGAGCGTGCCCAGCACCTTGCTCGAAATCTCCTCGATCGAGGTGTGGGTGGTACTCAGGGTCGGGATGCGCTCCATCCGGAACATGGTTTCCGCCGCCGCGACTTCACGCTTGCAGGTCTCGGCACTGGCATAGCGCGAATTCGGGCGCCGCTCCTGGCGGATCTGCTGCAAACGCTCCGGATCGATGGTCAAGCCGAACAACTTGTTGCGATAAGGCCGCAGGCGTGGCGGCAGACGGTCCTGCTCCAGATCCTCTTCGGTCAACGGGTAGTTGGCTGCACGGATGCCGTAATGCATCGCCAGGTAGATACAGGTCGGCGTCTTGCCGGCCCGCGACACCGCCACCAGCACCAGGTCGGCCTCGTCGTAGTTCACCGCGATGCCGTCGTCGTGGCTCAGTGCGAAGTTCATCGCGTTGATGCGCCGGTGGTAGCTGTCGAAGTCGACCATGCCGTGCGCCTGGCCCACCTTGGAATGACGGGCCGAGCTCAGCTCCTGCTCCAGCGGGCCGATGAATGGGGCAAAAACATCAAGGACCAGCGCCCCGCTCTCCTCCAGGATCAGTCCCAGGCTGGAGTCGACACAGGAACTGATCACGATCGGCCGCACCTGGTAGCGCTCCCCGGCAGCGCGGATGCGTGCCGCGGCCTCGTGCGCCTTATCGAGATCGTCCACGAACGACATGCGATCGGTGACGAAACTGAAGCCATTGAACTGGGTCAACAGGCTGTGCCCCACGGTTTCGGCCGTAATACCGGTGCCATCGGAGACGTAGAAAACCGGTCGGATTGCGGTCATGGGATTCCTTTCAAAGGGAGGTTCCTGACCCGTGGTCAGGGTTGGGGCCAGAGCCTGTCCCGGAAAAGACAAGCACAAGACAAAGTATTGTCACAAGCTTGTGCGGCTTCGGTGTGCACTGCATCATATTGGCTTCTTCCTACGGACGTGGCCATCCCAAGCCCGCCACGGGCGATGGCCTCAACGGAGCATCGCGCTTGAACGAGAATATCCTGTGGTTGCATGAGCTGCGCTTGGCCGATCTGGCCCGCGTAGGTGGCAAGAACTCCTCGCTCGGGGAGATGATCGGCAACCTCGCCGGTCTGGGGGTGTCCGTCCCCGGTGGTTACGCAACCACCTCCGAGGCGTTCAAGGACTTCATCGCCCACAACGACCTGTCCAAGCGCATTTTCGACAAGCTGGCCACGCTGGACGTGGAAGATGTCGCCGCCCTGACCGTTGCCGGCAAGGAAATCCGCGGCTGGGTGATCGACGCCCCGCTGCAGCCGCAGCTGGACAAGGACATCCGCGATGCCTACGCCAAGCTGAGCGCCGAGAATGGCGGCGGTGACATCGCCGTTGCCGTGCGCTCCTCGGCAACCGCCGAAGACCTGCCGGACGCGTCCTTTGCCGGTCAGCAGGAAACCTTCCTCAATGTGACCGGCGCCGACGACGTCGTGCACAAGGTCAAGGAAGTGTTCGCCTCGCTGTACAACGACCGCGCCATCGCCTACCGCGTGCACCACGGTTTCAAGCATGAAGACGTGTTCCTGTCGGCCGGCGTGCAGCTGATGGTGCGCTCGGGCGTGGGTTCATCGGGCGTGCTGTTCACCCTGGACACCGAGTCCGGCTTCCGCGACGTGGTGTTTGTCACTTCCTCGGTCGGCCTGGGCGAAATGGTCGTGCAGGGCGCGGTCAACCCGGACGAATTCTACGTCTACAAGCCCAGCCTGCATGCTGGCAAGCCGGCGATCCTGCGCCGCTCGCTGGGCTCCAAGGCCATCCGCATGGTCTATTCGGACGTCCCGGGCGAGCGCGTCAAGATCGAGGACACGCCGGTCGAGGTCCGCAATACCTTCTCGATCAGCGATGAGGACGTGCAGGAACTGTCCAAGCAGGCGCTGGTCATCGAAAAGCATTACGGCCGCCCGATGGATATCGAGTGGGCCAAGGACGGCGTCAGCGGCAAGCTGTTCATCGTCCAGGCGCGCCCGGAAACCGTGAAGTCGCGCGCCAAGGCCACCCAGATCGAGCGCTATGCGCTGCAGGAAAAGGGTGAAGTCATCGCCGAAGGCCGCGCCGTTGGCGCCAAGATCGGCGCTGGCGTGGCCCGCGTGGTCAAGTCGCTGGACGACATGGCCCGCGTGCAGCCGGGCGACGTGCTGATTGCCGACATGACCGACCCCGATTGGGAGCCGGTGATGAAGCGCGCTTCGGCCATCGTCACCAACCGTGGTGGCCGCACCTGCCACGCCGCGATCATCGCGCGCGAGCTGGGCGTGCCGGCTGTGGTTGGCTCGGGCAATGCGACCCAGCTGATCCAGGACGGCCAGGAAGTCACCGTCAGCTGCGCCGAAGGCGATACCGGCTTCATCTACGCCGGCAAGCTGGCCTTCGACCGCACCACCACCGATCTTGGCAACATGCCGCCGGCACCGCTGAAGATCATGATGAACGTGGCCAACCCGGAACGCGCCTTCGACTTCGGCCAGCTGCCGAACGCCGGCATCGGCCTGGCCCGCCTGGAAATGATCATCGCCAGCCACATCGGCATTCACCCGAATGCGCTGCTGGAGTACGACCGCCAGGACGCTGCCACCAAGAAGAAGATCGACGAGAAGATTGCCGGCTACAAGGATCCGGTGAGCTTCTATGTCGACCGCCTGGCCGAGGGCATCGCCACCCTGACCGCCTCGGTCGCGCCGAACCCGGTGATCGTGCGTCTGTCGGACTTCAAGTCCAACGAATACGCCAACCTGATCGGCGGCAACAACTACGAGCCGCACGAAGAGAACCCGATGATCGGCTTCCGCGGCGCCAGCCGTTACGTCGACCCGAGCTTCTCCAAGGCGTTCGCACTGGAATGCCAGGCCGTGTTGCGCGTGCGCAACGAAATGGGACTGGAGAACCTGTGGGTGATGATCCCGTTCGTCCGCACCCTGGAAGAAGGCCGCAAGGTGGTGGAAGTACTCGCCGCCAATGGCCTGAAGCAGGGCGAGAACGGCCTGAAGATCATCATGATGTGCGAAGTACCTTCCAACGCACTGCTGGCCGATGAATTCCTGGAAATCTTCGACGGTTTCTCGATCGGCTCCAACGACCTGACCCAGCTGACCCTGGGCCTGGACCGCGACTCCTCGATCGTCGCGCACCTGTTCGACGAGCGGAACCCGGCGGTCAAGAAGCTGCTGTCGATGGCGATCAAGAGCGCACGCGCCAAGGGCAAGTACGTCGGCATCTGCGGCCAGGGCCCGTCCGATCACCCGGATCTGGCCGAATGGCTGATGCAGGAAGGCATCGAGTCGGTGTCGCTGAACCCGGACACCGTGGTCGACACCTGGCTGCGCCTGGCCAAGCTGAAGGCTTCGGCGTAAATCAAGCCTGTACTGTACGTATCAGACAGAAAGCCCCGCATCGCGGGGCTTTCTGTTTCCAGCGTGGCAGGCCTTGCGCGGGCGCCTGCAAGCGCCCCTCAACCAGCTCAGGCCTCGGCCAGCTCCTCGATGGCCGCGCCGGGATAATCCACCAGGCCCTGCGCACCACCACCGAAGAACCGACTCGCATCAGGCGTGTTCAACGCCAACCCCTGTTGCAACCGCAGCGGCAGGTCCGGATTGGCAATGAAGGGCCTACCAAACCCGATCAGGTCCGCCCAGCCGCGCTGCAACGCCTCCTCGGCGCGTGCCACATCGTACTTGCCGGCGTAGATCAGGGTGCCCGAATAGATCATCCGCAGCGCTTCCTTGAACGCTACCGGCATCTCCGGCGCATCCTCCCAATCGGCCTCGGCAACATGCAGATAGGCAACACCAAGCTGATCCAGCACATGTGCAGCAGCCAGATACGTAGCCTGTGGCGTGTCATCCACCGCACCCTGCAAGGTCGTCAACGGCGCCAAGCGCACACCAACCCGCTCCGCACCCACTTCAGCGACCACGGCAGCCACCACCTCGCGCAGGAAGCGCAGCCGGTTCTGCAGCGACCCACCGTACTCGTCACTGCGCCGGTTGGCCTGCGAATCGATGAACTGGTTGATCAGGTAGCCATTGGCACCATGCAGCTCGACGCCATCAAAACCGGCGGCAATTGCATTGCGTGCGGCCAGTGCATAGTCACGTACCACGCCGGGGATTTCATCGGCAGACAAGGCGCGCGGCATCGAGTGCTGCACCATCTCGCCAACACCCTGCTCCGGTCCCCTGCCCTGCGGATCGATGAATACCTTCACACCCTCGGCCTGCAACGCGGACGAGGACACCGGCGCCTGGCCACCTGGCTGCAACGCCACATGCGATACCCGGCCGACGTGCCAGAGCTGGGCGAAGATACGTCCACCCTGCGTGTGCACGGCAGCGGTTACATCCCGCCAACCCTGCACCTGCGCCTCGCTGTGGATTCCGGGGGTCCAGGCGTAGCCTTGCCCCTGCGGGCTGATCTGGGTGCCCTCACTGACGATCAGGCCTGCCGACGCGCGTTGTGCGTAGTACTGGGCCATCACCGGCGTGGCGACATTGCCTGCCGCGGCGCGGGAACGCGTCATCGGCGGCATCACGATGCGATTGGGCAGCTCCAGCGCTCCCAGCCGATACGAGGTAAACAACATGGATTGGTTCCTTGGGGGAGGATGAGTGATTGCCTGACGATCATCGGCCCAAGCCCGTCGCCCCACCAGACGCCGCAGCGGAAAACATTGTTGAGCTTCACTCAACAAAGACAGGCAACCCTGCCGCAGACGACGACCGGCGCCTGGCCACACCGCTCAATCGGCGTCGGCGCCACTAACCCGCCAGGCGCCCGTTGATCTGGGTATATGCCAGGTGCACCGCTTCTTCGCCGTACTTGCGTTCAAGCCTGCGCACGATGAAGTGGCCACGCGCCATGTCCTGGTAGTAATCAGTGAACATGGTATTGAGCGCAGCACCCGCAGCCGCCCCCAGGATCGGCACTGCCTGCGCGGCGAATTTCTCGGTGACCACGACACCAAAACGCGCGGCGACCTTCTCGATCAGCTTGGCCAGCAGCTTGCCGGCCTCCTTCGGCGCCACGCCCAAGGTCAGGTCGCGGCCAGCGACGATGCGACCGGCCAGCTCCGCGGATAGATGCCGCATGACGTCGGTGGTGAAGCCACGCGCAAGGTAGTAACCGGTCTCACTCGCATCATCGCTGGATGAATTGCCACCGAGCGCGAACACCTCCAGGCACGCCTGGCGGGTGCTGAAGTCGCTCAGGTCGAAGCCTTCGCTGCGTGCCACATCGGCCACGGCACGCATCATGATGGTGGTCGATACCGGCAGCTCCACGAACAACGCGGCGAAACCAAACGCACCGCCCACCGCACCGGAGGTGGCCGCCGCCAGCTTGTGCCAACGTGTCGACGCCGCCTTGTGCGGCGCATTGTCCATGCTCCAAAGCGCGGCCTGCGTCGCTTTGGTCAACGCCGCATGCACCGCACCATGCATCCGCTTGGATACGGATACCGGCAATTTATTGACCGCGAATTCAAGCGGCGCACCGACGATTCCCGCCATGCGCGCAGTAAGCGTAGGCGATTCCAACAAGCCGACAGCGCGCTGCAGGTCGGCCCAGTCCCGGGCATTGCTGCTGATATCACCGGGCAACACGGTCAGTTCGTTCATGGCGACGATCATAGCCAGTGCGGGGTGAACGGTGCGACCGCAAGCGCCTGCGGGGTAGCGGTGACGCAGGCGCTGGCAGCGGCTGCAGCAGGCGGGCAGGCGCACCCGCCCGAACTTCCGGGCAACCCGGTGCCGGGCATGACCCGGCACCCATCCCCGAACGCCAGACCTGGCGACTTACACCGCTTCTGCCGGGTTGCCAGCAAGCACGCCCATGAACTGGCGGTAATGCCGCAGTTCGGCGATGGAATCATGCACATCGCTCAGCGCGGTGTGGCTGGACGTCTTGGTCACACCGGCCGCCACGCTCGGCGCCCAGCGCTTGGCCAGTTCCTTGATGGTGGAGACGTCCAGGTTGCGGTAGTGGAAGTAACGCTCCAGGCGCGACATCTGACGGTGCAGGAAACGCCGGTCCTGGCAGATCGAATTGCCGCACATCGGTGAAGCACCGGCCTTGATCCACTCCTGCAGGAACACGATGGTCTGCGCTTCGGCCTGCGCCAACGTGGTGCTGCTGTCGAGCACGCGCTGCCACAGGCCCGAGCGCTGGTGCTGGTTGCGATTCCACTCGTCCATCGCTTCCAGCGTGGCCAAGGGATGCGAAATCGCGAACTCCGGGCCTTCGGCAAGGATATTGAGCTGGCCATCGGTCACCACCGTGGCGATCTCGATGATCGAATCGTTATCGGTATCAAGCCCGGTCATTTCCAGGTCGATCCAGATCAGCCTGTCGTTGCCTGCGCCATTGTCCGCCATGTGCTGCCTCTTGCTTGGGGCCTGCGGTCAATGCCGCAACGGCCGGGATTTCGAAGAGCGCATGATACCCCTGCAGCAGGCGAGGCCCGCGTCAAAGATCATCGGGGGTCAACAACGGCCGCCCGCGCTTGGCACGGAAATAGTTGGTCAACCGCAGGCTCGCGTCCTGTGCCAGCACCCCGCCCTTTACCTCGACACGGTGGTTATGGCGAGGATCGGCCACAAGGTCGAACACGCTCCCACACGCACCGGTCTTCGGGTCGGTGGCAGCGAACACCACCCGCGCGATACGCGCGTGCACCAGCGCCATTGCGCACATGGCACAGGGCTCCAGCGTTACATACAGGGTGCTGCCAACCAGCCTATGGTTGCCCAGCAGCTTGCCAGCCTCGCGCATCGCCACGATCTCCGCATGCGCACTGGGGTCATGGCTGGCGATGTTGAGGTTCCAGCCTTCACCCAGCAACTGGCCGTCAGCACCGACCAATACCGCACCTACCGGAATCTCATCGAACTCACGCTGGGCACGATCTGCCAATGCCAGCGCATGGCGCATCCAACGTTCGTCCAGGTCAGCAGCGATTTCGGGCATGTCCGGCAATTCAGCAGTGGGCGGTGGAATGACGCAGGTGGATCAAAGGATACGCCCGACCCTGCGCATCCAGCGGTGAGCGGCCCATCTCATGGAACCCCAGCCGCTGATAGAAACCAACCGCCTGCGGATTCTGCGCGTTGGCATCAACGGTCAGGCCCCGGTTTCCGGCCAATGCATGCGCTACCAGCTGCCGGCCGATGCCAGTGCCGCGGCACGCTGGATCAACGAACAAGGCCTCCAGGTGACCATCGGCAACAAGCATGAATGCCTGCGCGATGTCTTCGGCATCCACCGCCAACAGCAAAGGTGCCCCAGGCAGGAAACCGCGCACCTCCTGTTCGATGGCAGCACGGTCAGCCGGTTGCAGGAAGTGATGGGTCGCATCCACGGCACGGCACCATATCTGGATGATGCGTTCGCCATCGCGAGGTTGCGCCGGGCGCAGTGCAGTCATCGCGATTACCGCCTATGCAGGGAACAATACGTGGGCGCCAGGGCGCGTGACCCCGGCCAATACACGGGGTGGCGGGCAGAGTGGGATTCGAACCCACGGAAAGTTTGACCCTTCGCCGGTTTTCAAGACCGGTGCCTTCAACCGCTCGGCCATCTGCCCTTGCTTCTCACATCGCCCCGGAGAGCGATCCGGGGCGGGCATTCTCGCATGCCTGCCCCGGTTTTTGTTCAACCGGCTTCAATCGCCAGCGATCCGGCCATCGAAGCGCGGATCTTTTCCTTGGCGCGCTCGCAGGCACCGCCGCAATCCAGCCGCGAGGCCTCAAGCTGCGGCGGCAGGTGCTCGGCCAGGAAATCGATGAACACCCGCACCGCCGGCAGCAGGCCACGGCGCGAGGCGAACACCGCATGACAGATTCCCTGCGGCAGCGACCAGTCCGGCAACACCACTTCCAGCTCGCCGTTGCGCACGGCCTCGGCGCAGACTGTTTCCGGCAGCATGGTGATGCCGAAGCCGTCTTTGACCATGGACTGCAGCAACGGGAAGTCGAAACCCGCCACGCGTGGCTGCAGGTCCACACGGCGCACTTCGCCGCCCGGCCCATGCAGTTCCCAGCGCTGCCGCGCCTCGTCCTCGCTGATGCTCAGGGTGACGTGGTTGGAAAGGTCTTCCGGCGAGGCCGGACGCCCGGCCCGGTCGAGATAACGCGGGCTGGCGACAAGCAGCTCCTGCACCTGGCCGAAGCTGCGCATCACCAGGCTGCCGTCGTCATCCAAGCGAGAACGCACCCGCAGGGCGACGTCATAGCCCTCGTTGATGATGTCCACGCGCCGATTGCTGATGTTCAGCTGCAGCCGCACCTTGGGGTACTGCTCCAGGAACTTGGGCAGCAACTTGGGCAACTGCATCTGCGCCAGCGACACCGGCACACTGGCGCGCACCAGTCCGCGCGGCTCGGCACTGAGCCGGTCAACCACTTCGCGGGCGGCCTGCGCCTCGGCCAACATGGTCTGCGCATGCCGATGCACGCTGGTACCGACGTCGGTGACCGCGAAACGGCGCGTCGAGCGCTGCAACAGACGCACGCCAAGATCGGTTTCCAATTGGCTGATGCGCCGGCTCAGGCGTGACTTGGGAATGCCCAGCGCCCGCTCGGCTGCGGCGAAACCGCCGTGGTCCACGACCATGGCGAAGTAATAGAGGTCGTTGAGATCCTGCATGGATTAGGCCCAGAACTGGAACGAATCGCGCAATTCAACCACCTTTGTCCTGATTTTACAAATCAGACCCCAAACGGTCCTGTATGTCATTGAAGCCAAAAGCAAAGGCCCGCATCGCTGCGGGCCTTTGTTGGAAAACAGCGCGGCAGCAGGCCTCAGCCCATCTGCTCGGCGCCGCCCATATAGGGCCGCAGCACTTCCGGGATAGTGATCGAGCCATCTGCGTTCTGATAGTTCTCCAGCACCGCAATCATCGCCCGGCCCACCGCAACGCCCGAGCCATTCAGGGTATGCAGCAGCTCGGGCTTGCCACCGGCATGGCGCCAGCGCGCCTGCATGCGCCGGGCCTGGAAATCACCGCAGTTCGAGCACGACGAAATCTCGCGGTAAGTCTGCTGTGATGGCAGCCAGACTTCCAGGTCGTAGGTCTTTACCGCGCTGAAGCCCATGTCACCGGTGCACAGCAATACCTTGCGATACGGCAGGCCCAGTTGCTGCAGCACGGCCTCGGCACAACCGGTCATGCGCTGGTGCTCGGCCTCGCTCTGTTCCGCGCTGCAGACGCTGACCAGTTCCACCTTCTCGAACTGATGCTGGCGGATCATGCCGCGCACGTCACGGCCACCGCTGCCAGCCTCCGAGCGGAAGCACATCGAATGCGCGGTCATGCGCAGCGGCAGGCGCTCGGCATCGATGATCTCGTCGCGCACGATGTTGGTCAGCGGCACTTCCGAAGTCGGGATGAGGTAACGCGCGGATTCGCCCAACGCGGTCTTGAACAGGTCTTCCTCGAACTTCGGCAGCTGACCGGTACCGCGCAGGGAATCGGCGTTGACCAGCACCGGCACGTTGGTTTCCTCGTAGCCATGCTCGTTGCTGTGCAGGTTGAGCATGAACTGGCCCAGCGCCCGGTGCAGGCGCGCCATCTGGCCGCGCAGCACGGTGAAACGGGCACCGGACAGCTTGGCCGCTGTCTCCGCATCCAGCCAGCCGTTGCGCGCGCCCAGCTCGACGTGGTCCTTGACCTCGAAATCGAAGCTGCGCGGCGTGCCCCAGCGCAGCTGCTCGACATTGTCGGCCTCATCCTTGCCGGCCGGCACATCGGCCGCAGGCAGGTTGGGAATGCCCATCGACAGGATCTCGATCTTCTCGCGAAGCACGTCCAGCTGCGCCTCGGATGCCTTCAGCTCAACGGCGAAACCAGCCACCTCGGCCATCAGCGCCGACGCATCCTCGCCCTTGGCCTTGGCGTGGCCGATCTCCTTGGAACGGCTGTTGCGCAGGCTCTGCAGCTCCTGGGTGCGCACCTGGATGCGCTTGCGATCGGCCTCAAGCGACTCGAATGCGGCCACGTCCAGCTCGTAACCGCGTGTATCACGCAGGCGTTGGGCGAGTTCGGCGGGCTGCTGGCGAAGAAGGGCTGGATCAAGCATGGATATGCACTGTGTACGGATGTGAAAGGAGATTATCGCGCGAACCGCGACTTTCTGCCGCGCATTCGTATTCCTGTGCAAGAATCGGCTGGTTCACACCGGCCCGCCCCATGCCCGCATCCAGTTCCCGTTCCGACCAGAACTTCACCTTCCAGTTGCCGCGCAGCAGCCTGAAGATCGCCGGCATCGCCTTTGGCGTCGGCGTATTGCTGTTCCTCGTGGTCTGGCTCAACGCACGCCGCAACAGCGACTTCTACCGCGCCGATCCGCAGCAGCCACAGGCAGCCGACAGCGCCAGCCTGGCGCCCCTGCCGGCACCACTGCCAGCCGGGGCTGGCGCCAGCGACATGCCGGATGCACGTCCAGCACCCGCCGAAGACAAGCCCGAGCTGGTCGAGGCCACACCGGCACCACCGCAGCCCATCGCCGAAGCCCCCGCCGCGCCCGTCACCGACCCGGCGCAGCAAGCGCCGCCAGCCGTCACTGCCAGCGACCGCCCGGTTCCCCTGCCCGGCCAAAGCCCGCCACCGGAATACCCCGCGGCAGCGCTGCGGCGCGGTGACAGCGGCACCGTGGTGGTCCAGGTGGAGGTTGGCATCGACGGCCAACCGCTGGACGTGAAGGTGATCCAGCGCAGCGGCTCGCGCGAGCTCGACCGCGCCGCGCAGGAAGCGGTGCGTGGCTGGCGTTTCCAGCCCGCCCAGAGCAATGGCCAAGCCATGCAGGGCAGCTTGGAAATCCCCTTCGATTTCAAACCGGCTCAGTAACATGAACCCCGCCCCGACACCGGGGCCGGGTTTGCACCAGAGTCACGTCCTGTTGCTTTGCAGGCAGCAGACTGGCCGCCAACGCGAAATGCATGGCGGTGACGTCTATGAGCAGCATTCCCCACGATCAGTCCAGTGCAGACACCATGGCGAACGCCCACAGTGGTGTCGCGGCGTGGCTGTGGGCGCTGCTGCTGGGCTCGCTGATTGGCACGTTGTTGTTCATGGGCTACCGCGCCACGCACGGCAACCAGATCATCAGCAAGCCCGACGTTGCGGCAGTCACGCTGGATCAGCCTGACATCGCGCCGGCACCCGCGGTGTTCAACCAGGGCGCCGAGCCGCTCGCGGACAACCCGATGCCGCAGTATCCGGCGGCACTGCTGGCTGCCGGTGTCGAAGGCGATGTCATCGCACGCCTGCAGATCGACGCCACGGGTGCGGTTACCGAGGCCAACATCCTGGCCCGCGACAGCGGGGTTGATGCCCGTTTCGAGCAGGCCGCCATCGAGGCGCTACTGCAATGGCGTTTCCGCCCGGAGGTCCGCCAGGGCCACGCCGTCAGCAGCGTGGTCCAGGTACCCGTGGAATTCAGGCGCGAACGCTGAGCCCGAACCCAGCGTCGACAGCCAGGGTATCGAAGCCCGGGAACGAGGTCGCCACGTTGGCGACGTCGTTGATCCGCACCTCACCGGTACTGAGCTGACCTGCAATGGCGAAGGCCATCGAGATACGGTGGTCACCGTGACTCTCGATGGTGCCACTGCCCAGCGGCCCACCAAAGATGGTCGCGCCATCCTCGGTTTCGTCCACGCGCAGGCCCAGGTCACGCAGGCCGGTGGCCATCGCGGCCAGACGATCGGACTCCTTCACCCGCAACTCGGCCGCACCGCGCACCACGGTCTGTCCTTCGGCCGCAGCAGCCGCGACGAACAGCGCCGGGAACTCGTCGATCATGTCCGGCACCAATGCTTCCGGAATTTCCACGCCCTTGAGCTGCGCATGGCGCACCACCAGATCAGCGACCTGCTCACCGCCATGCTCGGCGTGGTTTTCTTCCGTGATGTCCGCACCCATCAAACGCAGAGCGGCCAGCAGACCGGTACGGCGCGGATTCAAGCCAACCGAGCGCAAGCGCACCTGCGAGCCGGGAATGACGCTGGCAGCGACAATGAAGAATGCCGAGGACGAGAAATCCGCCGGCACCGCGATATCGGTCGCACGCAGTCGCTGGCCGCCACGCAGGCGCGCCTTGCCCGGCTCGAAATCGATCTCCACGCCGAATGCACGCAGCATGCGCTCGGTGTAATCGCGGGTCGGATGCGGCTCGACCACCGAAGTCTCGCCTTGTGCGTAGAGGCCCGCCAGCAAGACTGCTGACTTCACCTGTGCACTGGCTACCGGCAATTCGTAGTCGATGCCATGCAGCACCTGCCCCCCGTGGATATGCAAGGGCGGCGTGCCATCGTCCTGGGTATCGATGCGTGCGCCCATCTGCGCCAACGGGCCAGTCACCCGGCGCATCGGCCGTTTCGACAACGAAGCGTCACCGACCAGCGTGGTATCGAACGGCTGCGCCGCCAACAGGCCTGCCAGCAGCCGCATGCCGGTACCGGCATTGCCGCAATCCAGCTCACCCGGCGGCGCCTTCAGCCCATCCACGCCCACGCCATGCACGATCCGCTGCGACGACGATGGGGTTTCAAACCGGACGCCCATCTGCTCGAAGATGTGGGCGGTGGCGCGGGTGTCCTCGCCTTCCAGAAAACCATCGATATGCGATACGCCATCGGCCAGGGCGGCAAACATCACCGAACGGTGCGACACCGACTTGTCGCCGGGAATGGCGAGCGTGCCCTGCAGGGCGGAACCTTTGCGTGCAATCCAGTAGGGCTGGGAACTCATGCGGTCTCTCTACGATTCAGTGCGCCAGAGCGCGTCAGCAAACCCTTCTCCCTCCGGGAGAAGGTGCCCGAAGGGCGGATGAGGGTGCGGAGCACAGGGCTGCAGCGAATTGAAGAAGGTCGGCAACCCTGCCCTCACCCCAACCCCTCTCCCGCGGGGAGAGGGGCTTTGGAACTCAGGGCACGGCGACCGGGTAGGAGCCGAGCACCTTGATCTGCGCAGAATGCGACTTCAGCTCGGCCAACGCGGCCTGCATCGATTCGTCTTCGATGTGGCCGGCCAGGTCGATGAAGAAGCCGTATTCCCACTTGGCCTGATGCGATGGCCGCGACTCGATGCGGTTCATGCTGATGCCGTGACGTGCGAACGGGCTGAGCACGTCGAACAGCGCGCCGGGCTTGTCGTGGATGAAGACCAGCACCGAGGTGCGGTCATGGCCAGACGACGGGAACAGCTGGCGGCCGATCACCAGGAAGCGCGTGGTGTTGTCCGCATCGTTCTGGATCGGCTTGGTCACCACCTTCTTCAGGCCATACACGTGCCCTGCACTCTCGCCGCCGATGGCCGCTGCGTCTTCCGCATTACGTGCACGGCGCGCGCCCTCGGCGTTGCTGGAGACGGGAATCCTCTCTGCCTTGGGCAGGTTGGCGCGCAACCAGGCCGAGGTCTGCATGAACGACTGCGGATGCGCATAGATGCGCTCGATGTCCTCGATGCGACCACTGCGCGACATCAGGAACTGCTGTACCCGCAACTCCACTTCGCCACAGATCTTGAGGTTGGAGGTCAGGAACATGTCCAGGGTGATCTGGATCGTGCCCTGCCCCGAGTTCTCGACTGGCACCACCCCGAAATCGGCGTTGCCTGCTTCAACTTCCTGGAACACTTCCTCGATGCTGGCCATCGGCAAGCCCATCGCCGAGCGCCCAAAGTGCTTGAGCACGGCCTGTTGGCTGAAGGTGCCTTCTGGGCCGAGGTAGCCGATCTTCAGCGGCTCCTGCTGGGCCAGGCAAGCCGACATGATTTCGCGGTAGACATGCACCAGCACCTCGTCGCTGAGCGGGCCTTCATTGCGGTCGACGACCATGCGCAGCACCTGCGCTTCGCGCTCCGGCCGGTAGTAATCAACGGCAGCCGCCAGCTTGCCCTTGGCCTTGCCGACCTGGTGGGCGAAGTTCGCACGCTCGGCGATCAGGGCCTGGATGCTGCGGTCGATCTGGTCGATCTTGGCGCGCACATCCGACAGCACCGGCTTGGCGACGGCGAGGGTTTCAGCAGCTGCCTTGCCGCTGGCTGCGGCTTTCTTGGCTGCAACCTTCGTTGCCGTTGCTTTCTTGGCCGGCGGCTTGGTGGTGCTGGCGGTCTTGCTTGGCTTGGTCGCCATGGAATCATCTACCTGTTACAGGCCGGCGCGTTGCGCACGGCGGGATTGGTTCAACCGTTGCGCTGCTGGAAATCGCGCATGAATGCTGCCAATGCCTGTGCACCTTCCAGCGGCATGGCGTTGTACAGCGAGGCGCGGATGCCACCAACAGCTTTGTGCCCCTTCAGCGCCAGCAAGCCAGCTGCCTTGGATTCGCTGACAAAGCGCGTATTGAGCTCTTCGCTGGGCAGGAAGAACGGGATGTTCATGCGCGAGCGCACCGCCGTGGCGACTTCATTGCGGTAGAAGCCACCAGAGCCGTCGATGGCGTCGTAGATCGCGGAGGATTTGGCGACGCTCAGCCTGGCGAATGCTTCCACACCGCCCTGCGCCAACATCCACTTGAACATCAGCCCGGCCAGATACCAGTTCCAGGTCGGTGGCGTGTTGAGCATGGAATCGCGCGCCACATGCGAGCGGTAATCGAAGATGTCCGCACGCGGTTGACCTGCGCGCTCCAGCAGATCACGGCGGATGATGACCACCGCCACGCCCACCGGGCCAAGGTTCTTCTGCGCCCCTGCGTAAATGATGCCGTAGCGACGCACATCGATCGGCTCGGACGCAATCGACGAGCTGAAATCGGCGATCAACGGCACGTCCCCGACATCGGGCACGTCACGGAATTCGACGCCGTGGATGGTTTCATTGGCGGTGATATGGACATAGGCCGCATCCGCGGACAGCTGCCACTGCGCAATCGCCGGGATGTCACGAAAACCACCGGCCTCGCCGTCGGCGGCAACGTGCGCATCAACATACGGCTTGGCCTGCTTGACCGCGGTCTTGCCCCAATGCCCGGTCACCACGTAATCGGCGCGCTGGCCGGGCTTGGCGAAGTTCAGCGGCATCAATGCCTGCTGGGTGGTGGCACCACCACTGAGGAACAGCACCGCGTAATCGTCGGGAATGCCCACCAGGGTACGAAGATCCGCCTCGGCCTGTTCGGCCACCGCGATGAAATCGGCGCTGCGATGGCTGATCTCGACGATGGAGGCGCCTACGCCATTCCATTCCAACATCTCCGCCTGCGCCTGGCGCAGGACCGATTCCGGCAGAGTCGCAGGGCCGGCACTGAAATTGAATGCGCGCGTCATGTCACACCTGTTGGCAGAACGCCTAGTATGCCGCAGCGCAACAGCCTTGGGCAGCGCGGAAAAGGTTGCATCTGCACCCATTACAGGCCACATCAACAGTGCCAGCTGAAGGATGGAGAACGCTTGCATCGTCGAATGGATGCCGCTGCCTGGTATCAGGGCATGCGGGCGCCGCAACGCGGATTGTTCCTGCCGCTACGCAGGACTCAGCGAGCGCCGAACATCAACAGGGCGCTGATTGCGGCACCCAACAAGAGGCCACTGAGCAGCAGCCACGGCCAGCGTCGCGGACGCGACGGACGCTCGACCGGGGTTTGTGCCTCCTCCGCTGGCAACGCGTCATCAACCAACGGAAACACCTGCGCCGCATTGGCCGGACCCACCGGTATCTCCAGCACGAAGCGGTGGTTGCCTTCCAGCACCACCTGGTCCCCCGCCTGCAACCAACAGTGACGCACGGGCTTGCCGTTCACCACGCTGCCTTCGGCCGAGCCCATGTCGCGCAGCAGCACCTTGTCGCCATGACGCTCCACGCGCGCATGGTGGCCCGCGAACGCCGGGTCATCGATCACGATGTCGCTGTTGACGTCGGCGCCGATCAGCCGCGGCTTGTCCAGGGTGAAGCTGCGCCCGTGGTGCCGTCCGCCTACCCCGCGCAGCAGCACCCGCAGGTCCTCGCTCGCTTCATTCAGCGGTTCCGGCGCGCTTGCCAGCTGTTCACAGTCACCCTGCAGCAGCATCTCGGTGCCGTCGGCATAAACCGAATCGCCCGCCCGCAGCAGCGCCATGCGCCGCACTGGCCGGCCATTGACATGGATGCCTCGCACGCCACTGGCAACCTGCAGCCAGACACCGCGTTGGTCAGTACAGAACTGGGCCAGCAACATCGCGCCGACGTTGCCATCGCCCAGCCGCACCTGCCCCGAGGCATGGCGCACAATACGCTGCACCCCGGGCGACAAAGGCTGGTCGGGCTGCTGGCGGTTGCTGAAATGGACTTGCAGGGTGCGCACCCGGCGCAGACTAGCAGGTCGGCCAGTCATGCAGAAGCCATACGTAGGGCTTGGACTGCGCGCCGCAGGTCCGCACAATGCCGCTCCTCATGTTTACCCTTGCCTTGCAGGCCACCCTCATGTCCACGATCGATATCCAGCACCCCCATTCCCTGTCCGATGACAAGGCCCGCACCGCGATTGCCGAAGTCGCCGAGAAGCTGCAGCAGCGCTTCGACGTCACCACCCGCTGGGAAGGTGCCGTACTGCATTTCAACCGCTCCGGCGTTGATGGCGCCATCGAGCTGCTGCCGGGTGCGGTGCGGGTCAAGGCCGAGCTGGGCTTCCTGTTGTCGGCCATGAAGGGCATGGTCGAATCCGAAATCCAGCGTGTGCTGAGCGAAAAGCTGGCCTGACCGGCGGCCGTCACACAACGCACGCAGTTGAGTCGTTACGGTGTTCCCCGGGCTTTCCTTCCCCCACAGGAGCATCGTGATGACAACCCATGAGCACCGCCCTGACGACCACGGCCACGGCAGTCCCAGGCTGCAGGACCAGGCCGAACGCCTTGGCCGCAGGATGACCGAATCCGCCCAGCAGGTCTGGCTTGCGGGGCTTGGCGCGCTGTCGCGCGCGCAGAATGAAGGCAGCAAGCTGTTCGACACGCTGGTGAAGGAAGGCGAAAGCGTGGAAGAGCGTTCCCGCGAGGAATCCTCCCGTGGCGAGAGCCTGCGCGACACCGTGGAAAACACCTTGGGCCAGGCACGGGATCGCGCAGCCGGCACCTGGGACCGGGTGGAAAAGAGTTTCGAGGACCGCGTTCATCGTGTCCTGCGCCGCATGGACATCCCCAGCCGCTCGGACATCGAGGCCCTGAATGAACGCCTGGATGCCCTCAATCGCAGGCTGACCCGGGCTGAGAGCCGCAGCGCGCACAGTGACGCAGCGCCACCTGAAAATCATTGATGTTGCAAAGCAGCAAAAGCTGCGCAAGAATCGACCTACCCGCCAGCAGTACCGCGCCGTAAGTCTCCCTCCCCTCACGGCACCGGATGGCGGGTTTTTTGTGCCCGGAATCCGGCGACTGACCGTCTTCCACCATGGTGCCGGCGACCCGATGCAGCCACTGCGGTTGGGCTTGCGGCTGTCAGCGGGCTCCCGCACAACCCGCACCGACGGATCTGCCTGCTGACCTGCCCGGTTTAAAATGCTCCGGCAACTGCCCCACGCTGGAGTACACCATGACGCTTCCCGTTGACCCCACCCCCACCCGCCACGACCAGCACGGTCGGTATCCGCGGGCGCAGACCGTGGATGATTTCCGCCACAACCTCGGCGTCGTGCAGCAGCGCATCGAAGCTGCCTGCCAGCGTTCGGGCCGCGATCCGGCCGGGGTAAGGCTGCTGCCAGTCAGCAAGACCATGGACGAGGCCCATATCCGCCTGGCCTATGCGGCCGGCTGCCGCCAGCTGGGCGAGAACAAAGTGCAGGAAGCCCACCACAAGTGGCAGGCGATGCAGGACCTGGGCGACCTCAACTGGTCGGTCATCGGCCACCTGCAGACCAACAAGGCCAAGCTGGTCGCGCGTTTCGCCAGTGAGTTCCAAGCCTTGGACAGCCTGCGCCTTGCCGAGACCCTGGACCGGCGCCTGCAGCTGGAAGGCCGCCAGCTGGATGTCTTCGTGCAGGTCAATACGTCCGCCGAGCCCAGCAAATTTGGCCTGGAACCTGCACAGGTAGCGAGCTTCGTGCAGTCACTGTCCAGCTTCAGCGCACTGCGCGTGCGCGGCTTGATGACACTGGCCTTGTTCTCGGCACAACCCGCGCAGGTACGCGCCTGCTTCGTGCGCCTGCGCGAACTGCGCGAACGCCTGCGCCAGGACACCGCCATCGGCGCTGATATCGCCGAGCTGTCGATGGGCATGTCCGGTGACTTCGAGATAGCCATCGAGGAAGGTGCCAGCGTGGTCCGCGTGGGCCAGGCGATCTTCGGCGCACGCGCCGTGCCCGACAGCCACTATTGGCCGGACCTCGCTGGCCCCAATGAATCTTCCAGCGGCTGAGCAAAAGGCGCCGCGTGTCCACTCTTACGTGCGTCCGGGGCGATAACATAAGCACACTGTCTATCCCTCTCCTCTAGGTACATTGATGTTCTCCTGGATTCTGGCCCTGTCGCTTGCACTGCTCCTTGGGGCCTTGGCGTCCGCGTACCTGTGGCTGATCAAGCGCCGGCAAACCGAAGTGCAGCACGGCTTGGCCGCGTTGGCCGGTATGCGCTGGCGCGATTTTTCGCGCATCGTCCATCAGGCGATGGCTGAGCAGCGAGACCTGCATCCGATCGTGGATGCCGAGGACAGCGATCGTGGGACCAGCAGCGATTTCCTGCTGCAACGTGGCGGACAGCGCTGGTTGATTTCCTGCAAACACGGCAGGGCCTACCGTTTTGGCGCCCCCGCCATCAGTGAGCTGGCCGCGGCCATCGATCTGACCGGCGCCCAGGGCGGCATCCTGATCACCGAGGGTCAGGTGGAGCGCGATGGCGTCGCCGAGGCGTCCAAGCACCCGGTCGAGGTCATCGACGGCAGTGCACTGTGGGATCTGCTCAAACCCTATGTCCCGGCCGATACCCGCACGATGGTCACCGGCATCGCCCGTCGCGAGGCCGTGCGCCATACCGGTATTGCCGCGCTTGGCGCAATCACCCTAGGCCTGCTGGCCGGCATGGGCTACATGACGCTGCGCAGCGATGACACCCCTGCGCAGGCCCCACAACAGACTGCCGCGCCAGCCAATCCGCCTGCCGCAGCTGCTGCTTCCGCCGCTGTTACCGCGCAGGACGACACCCCGCCGGTCGTCGAAGCCCCCGCACCGACCGCCGAAGCCGCGCCCCATCACGAGGACCCGGGCAATCTGGTTGCCGATCCGGATCCGGCAACCCTGGCCCGCTATCAGAAAGCGGTCTCCAAGGCCTTGGCGTCCACCCCTGGCGTCGTCAGCGGCATCTGGCAGACCCGCTCGACCCTGGCGGTGGAACGCACCGGCGAAGCTGCCGATACCTGGCCACGAATCTGCGCGGTCCTGCAGCGCTATCCCTCGTTGCGCACGACCCGCGTGCAGCTCAACCCACGCCCCGGCGTTGACGAGCCGGTGCGCTGGCGCCAGTGCAGCACCATCTAGGTAAAGCCCCCTGTCGCAGTGGCAGTGACATCAACCACTGCGGCGGAAGTTCCCGGCTTGGTTGATTGATCCACCCAGGCCAGCCTCGCGGCTGGTCTTGATTACACAGCGGACTTCGCCGCTCAGTCACTGCCGACCGGTTTCCAGCTGGCGCTGTACACCTGCCATTGGCCATCGTGCTCGCGCCAACCGCTGACCACTTCCTGCATCTGTCCCCGCTCGGGCAACAGGCCCCTGCTGCCGCCGGCCAACAGCACGCTGAAACGCACGGTTGCCGTATCACCTGCCAAGTCCACCGTGACCGGGCCGGTCTGTATCGCCACCTTGGCATTGAGTAGCAGCTGCCCTTTCAGCAGGCGCTCCAGCCCGGCACGGTCCAGCCCTTCGTTGCCAACGAAGTCGGATGACACCGCATCCATGAACTCACCGGGCTTGCCGGTCTCCACCGCATCCTGCATTGCAACAATCGTCGCGCGCAGACGCTGCTCCGGCGGATCACGCCTGCAAGCCCCCAAGGAAAGCACAATCACCGCACAAAGCATGCAGTTGAGGAAAGTTCGGATCATCTAATCCCTTCGCCTTTTCAATTCGGACCGGTATGCTGCGGGTAACGGCGCCGGTTCATCTCGCGCGCCCGACCCAACTAGATCACATCTCATTTCCTGGAGGGGAAGATGAATCAGGAACGTCCCTGGCTGCAGAGCTACCCGGCCGGTGTCCCGGCTGAAATCGATGTCAACGAGTTCCATTCCGTTGCCGCGGTGTTTGATACGTCTGTGGCCAAGTTCCGTGATCGGCCGGCCTACTCCAATTTCGGCAAAGTCCTCACCTACGGGGAGGCCGATGCACTGGTAACCCAGTTCGCGTCCTACTTGCTGGGCGAGCTGCAGCTCAAGAAGGGCGACCGCGTCGCGGTGATGATGCCCAACTGCCTGCAGTACCCGATCGCCATCTTCGGCATCCTGCGCGCAGGCCTGACCGTGGTCAACGTCAACCCGCTGTACACCGCGCGCGAGCTGAAGCATCAGCTGGTGGATGCAGGTGCTGCGGTACTGCTGGTCGTCGACAACTTCGGTGAAACCGTGCAGCAGGTCATCGCCGACACGCCGGTCAAACAGGTCATCACCACCGGCCTGGGCGACATGCTGGGCTTCCCCAAGGGCAGCATCGTCAACTTCGTGCTCAAGTACGTGAAAAAGATGGTGCCGGACTACGACCTGCCGAGCGCGATCCGCTTCAAGCAGGCACTGGCCCTGGGCAAGCGCCACACGCTGCCGGCGGTCGAAGTGGACCATGATGACATTGCGTTCCTGCAGTACACCGGCGGCACTACCGGCGTCGCCAAGGGCGCGATGCTGACCCATCGCAACCTGATCGCCAACATGCAGCAGGCTTCTGCATGGATCAGCGCCTCGGGCGTGAAGCCGGGCGAGGAAGTGATCATCACCGCACTCCCGCTGTACCACATCTTCGCGTTGACGGCGAACGGCCTGGTCTTCATGAAACTGGGCGGCCTGAACTACCTGATCACCAACCCGCGCGACATGAAGGGCTTCGTCAAGGAGCTCAAGAACAATCGCTTCACCGCGATCACCGGTGTCAACACGCTGTTCAACGGCCTGCTCAATACCGAAGGTTTCGACCAGGTTGATTTCTCCAACCTCAAGGTCGCGCTGGGTGGTGGCATGGCGGTGCAGCGCGCCGTCGCCGACAAATGGAAGAAGGTAACCGGCGTGACCCTGGTCGAGGCATATGGCCTGACCGAGACGTCGCCGGCGGCGTGCATCAACCCGCTGGACCTGAAGGAATACAACGGCGCCATCGGCCTGCCGATCCCCTCCACCGAAGCCTGCGTGAAAGACGACGACGGCAAGCTGGTCGCACTGGGCGAAGTTGGCGAGCTGTGCATCCGCGGCCCGCAGGTGATGAAGGGTTACTGGCATCGCCAAGACGAGACCGACAAGGTGATGGACGCCGAAGGCTGGCTGCATACCGGCGACATGGCGCGCATGGATGAGCAGGGCTTCTTCTACATCGTCGACCGCAAGAAAGACATGATCCTGGTGTCGGGCTTCAACGTTTACCCGAACGAGATCGAGGACGTGCTGGCAATGATGCCAGGCATCCTGGAAGTGGCCGCGGTGGGTGCGCCCAGCGAGAAGTCCGGCGAAGTGGTCAAGGTCGTGATCGTCAAGAAGGACCCAAACCTGACCGAGGAGCAGGTGAAGGAATTTGCCCGCGCCAACCTGACCGGTTACAAGCACCCGCGCATCGTCGAGTTCCGAAAGGAACTGCCGAAGACCAACGTCGGCAAGATCCTGCGCCGCGAACTGCGGGATGCCAAACCGGAAGCCTGATTGGCCCGGTAGCTGTCCCGGATTCACAGAAACCCTCCCCTGGCCGGGAGGGTTTTTTTGGTTTTTGGTTTTTGGGCTTTTGGGCTTTTGGCTGTTGCCCTGGGCTTTGGCTTTGGCTCTTGTGCCGTCATTCCCGCGCAGGCGGGAATCGCTCTACGCGGCCGCCATCACCCACACCTTTATTTTTGACATCCAAACTTGACCCCGCTCATGTTCCGTCATCCATGTTCATCCGGAAATGACGATCTGGAAGGTCGCCGGGGAACCCACTGAACGCCAGGAGCGATTCCCGCCTGCGCGGGAATGACGATCTGGAAGGCTGCCGGCGACCCCACTGAACGCCAGAAGCAATTCCCACCTGCTCAGGAGGATGATCTGACATGGTGATGATCGGGTGCACTTCCTGCCGGGCATCCTGCAATGGCACCGAATCCGCTCGGCAACCAAAAAAAAACCTCCGTGTCATCACGGAGGTTTCTTCAAATCAACAACAGCAGCTTCAGGCTTCCGGGCGCATGTACGGGAACAGCAGGACGTCGCGGATCGAGGCGCGGCCGGTCAGCATCATCACCAGACGGTCGATGCCGATGCCCAGGCCGCCGGTCGGCGCCATGCCGTATTCCAGCGCACGGATGTAGTCGGCGTCGTAGTGCATGGCCTCGTCGTCGCCACCGTCCTTGGCTTCAACCTGGGCCTGGAAACGCGCAGCCTGGTCTTCCGGGTCGTTCAACTCGGAGAAGCCATTGGCCAGTTCCTTACCGTTGACAAACAGTTCGAAACGGTCGGTATAGCCCGGCTCGTTGTCGCTGGCACGGGCCAGCGGTGAGACCTCGACCGGGTGGTCGGTGATGAAGGTCGGCTGGATCAAGGTGTGCTCGACCGTGGCTTCGAAGATCTCCAGCAACAGCTTGCCCCAGCCGTAACTGGGCTTGACGCGGATCTTCAGGCGTTCGCAATGACGCAGCAGCGCATCCCGATCGGTGCAGTCGGCGACGGAGATTTCCGGATTGTGGTGACGCACGGCTTCGTCCATGCGCCAGCGGCGGAATGCCGGAGCCAGGTCGATCTGTGCGCCATCCCATTCGACGACGGTGGTACCGAGCACGTTCTGTGCGACGTCACGGATCACGCCTTCGGTCAGGTCCATCACTTCGTTGTACGTGGCGTAGGCCTCGTACAACTCCATCATGGTGAATTCCGGGTTGTGGCGGGTACTGACGCCTTCGTTGCGGAAATTGCGGTTGATCTCGTAGACACGCTCAAGGCCGCCGACCACCAAGCGCTTCAGATACAGCTCCGGCGCAACGCGCAGATACAGATCCAGGTCCAGCGCGTTGTGGTGGGTGGTGAACGGCTTGGCCGTGGCGCCGCCGGGGATGTAATGCATCATCGGCGTTTCGACTTCGAGGAAGTCGCGGTTGTCCAGCCACGCACGCATGGCGCGGATGATCTTGGAGCGCTTGATGAAAACGTCGCGCGATTCCGGGGTGACAATCAGGTCGACGTAACGCTGGCGGTAACGCTGTTCGACGTCGGCCAGGCCGTGCCACTTATCCGGCAGCGGGCGCAGCGACTTGGTCAGCAGGCGGATGCTGGTCGCCTTGACCGACAGTTCGCCGGTCTTGGTGCGGGTCAGGCCACCTTCGACGGCAATGATGTCGCCCACGTCCCAGCCCTTGAACGCGGCGTAGATGTCGCCCAGCGCAGTGGCCTGCAGGAACAGCTGGATGCGGCCGCTCTCGTCCTGGATCTGGGCGAAGCTGGCCTTGCCCATCACCCGCTTGGCCATCAAGCGACCAGCCATCTTCACCGTGCGGCCAGTGGCTTCCAGCGCTTCACTGGTCCAGGCCTCGGCGTCTGCATACTCGGTCTGCAAGTTGCCGGCGAAGTCTTCGCGGCGGAAGTCGTTCGGGTAGGCGATGCCCTGCCCGCGCAGCGCCGTGAGTTTCGCGCGGCGCTCGGCGATGAGGCTGTTCTCGTCGACGGGAAGCTGCTGCGTTTCAGGGTTCTGTTCGGTCATGGCATTCATTTCTGTTGGGGGAGATGACAAGGTGCGGCGCCCTTCGGCTGAAACCGCACCGTACAACAAGGGAATGGCCCGCGCAGGGCCATTCCGGATCACGCGTCGCTACGTTTGGCGCCGGCTTCCAGGCCCGACTTGAGGCTGGCCTCGATGAACTCATCCAGGTCGCCGTCCAGCACCTTCTGCGTATCGGTACGCTCAACGCCGGTGCGCAGGTCCTTGATACGGCTCTGGTCGAGCACGTAGTTACGGATCTGGCTGCCCCAGCCGATGTCCGACTTGGTCGCTTCCAGCGCATCACGCTCGGTGTTGCGCTTCTGCACTTCCAGTTCATAGAGCTTCGCGGCCAGCATTTTCATCGCGGTGTCGCGGTTCTGGTGCTGGCTGCGGCCGGTCTGGCAGGCAACCACGGTGTTGGTCGGGATGTGGGTGATACGCACCGCCGACTCGGTCTTGTTGACGTGCTGGCCGCCGGCACCGGAAGAACGGTACACATCGGTGCGCAGGTCAGCCGGGTTGATGTCGATCTCGATGTTGTCATCGACTTCCGGCGACACGAACACCGAGGTGAAGCTGGTGTGGCGGCGGTTGTCCGAGTCGAACGGCGACTTGCGCACCAGGCGGTGCACGCCGATCTCGGTCTTCAGCCAGCCGTAGGCGAACTCGCCTTCGACGCGGAAGGTGGCCGACTTGATGCCTGCGACGTCGCCGCCGGACACTTCCATCAGCTCGGTCTTCCAGCCGCGCGCTTCGCACCAGCGCAGGTACATGCGCAGCATCATTTCCGCCCAGTCCTGGGCTTCGGTACCACCGGCACCGGCCTGGATGTCGACGAACGCGTTGCAGCTGTCCATTTCACCGGAGAACATGCGCTGGAACTCGAGCTTCTCGATGTGCGACTGGAACTTGTCCAGATCAGCCACCACCGCCAATGCGGTGTCCTCGTCCTGCTCGCTCTCGGCGAGTTCAAGCAGTTCGGTGGCTTCGGACAGGCCGTCCAGTACATCGGCGATGCCGGTGACGGTCTTGTCCAGCATCGAGCGTTCACGGCCCAGGGTCTGGGCGTACTCGGGGTTGTTCCAGATGTCCGGGTTTTCGAGTTCGCGGGTTACTTCTTCGAGACGTTCTTTCTTGACGTCGTAGTCAAAGATACCCCCTGAGCGATACCACGCGATCGGTCAGATCGGTGATTCGCTGGCGGATGGGATTGAGTTCAATCATGGTCAGTCTATGAGGGGCAGACAAGCCGGGAATTCTATCATCCAGCGGGGCTTCAGGCTGTTCTCGCAGTATGAACGCGGCTTACCGTTAGAATCGGCCTCGTACCCGCCGCTGCGGGGAACGGAACCCCCTTAAACAGATGAAGGACCTACGCTTGAACACTCGCCCTGCCCGATTGTTTGCAGCCATTTCAATGACCCTGGCCCTTGCCGCCTGCCAGAAGCTGGGCGGCGTCGCCAGCACTGGCGACAGCCCCAAGAGCCTGACCGTGGGTGAGTCGGTGTCCGGAGAGATCACCTCCTCCAGCCGCATCAACTACAACGATGGCAGCCGCCACCAGGCCTACAACGTCACGTTGAAGGACGGCGAAGCCGTTTCGCTGGAACTCGGCGGCTCGCTCAACGGCCAGTTGGCGGTATTCGATGGACAGACCCTGCTGGCCAACGCCACCAGCAGCTCCGAGGGCGGTGATGGCGACAGCGCCAGCAACGTGAGCCTGGCCTTCCGCGCCCCCAAGGACGGCACCTACCTGGTCGCGGTCAACAGCGCCAGCTCCGACAGCTTCGGCCCGTTCAAGCTGAAGAGCGCCAAGGTGGTGCCGTATGACGGCAAGCCGCTGGGTGCCGACAGCCAGGCCATCGACTGGCTGGTCGGTGAGAAGCAGGAATACAAGCTGGTGGTCGACAAGCCGGGCCTGTACTCGGTCACCATGGAGTCCAGCGCGTTCGACTCATTCCTGCGTCTGAACGGCCGCAACGTGGAAGTCGAGGACGACGACAACGGCGGCAACCTCAACGCCCGCATCCGCACCTACCTTGAGCCGGGCGAATACACCATCGCCGCCTCTTCGGTGAACGGCAGCACCGGCTCGTTCAAGTTGAGCGTCGCCCTGACCCCGACCGCCAATGGTCTGATCACCCGCGATGGAACCGCCCTGACCATCGGGCAGACCGCGCAGTCGATGATGGACTCACGCGGCCGCCGCACCTTCGTGCTGACCCTGGATGCCCCCAAGCAAGTCCAGTTCGATGCCATCGCCGATGGCTTTGATTCGGTGCTGCACATCACCGGCCCCGGCGTGGATGCCGAGGATGACGATGGCGGCAACGGCACCAATGCGCAGCTGACCCTTGACCTGCGCGCAGGCCGTTACATCGTCGCTGTCACCAGCCTGGGCAGCCAGCAAGGCGTGTTCGAGCTGGAAACCACCGATCTGGGCGGCGACGTCAGCGCGCCGTCCAACGGCAACCGCAAGAATGCCGTCGAGGACGCAGCCGCTGCAGTAGCCAGCGACGCTGCCCGCGCCAGCGCCGAACCCGCCAACTGATGCCACACTGCCGGCCTGCCACGGCGGCAGGCCGGCTTGCCGCGAGCCCATGTCCCCCGATGTGGGCTCGCGTTCATGCCGAACCCCTGTTCCACCACTTAAGGAGTTGAAGTGAAGCGATTTGCAGCAGGACTGCTGTCCCTTGCCATTGCCGCCGCCGTGCATGCCCCCGCGCACGCCGCCCCGGCTGCCCGCGCGCTTGCCATGAACGGCGAGGCCTCGGGCGAAATTACCTCGTCCACCCCGATCAACCACAGCGACGGCACCCGCAGCCAGCTGTTCTCGCTGCAACTGGCCGCCGGCCAGGCGGTGTCGTTGACCCTGGAAGGCCCGCTGAAGGGTTCGCTGGCAGTGTTCAACCGCGACACCCTGGTCAGCCGCGCCGAATCCAAGGGCGAAGGCAACACCACCCTCAGCCTGCGTGCCGACAAGGCCGGTCAGTATCTGGTCTCGGTGAGCGGTGCGGATGCCCGTGCCTTCGGTCCGTTCCAGCTGTCGGCCGAGCCGATCCAGGCCTACGACGGCAAGCCGCTGGTCGCCGGCCGCCGCATCACCGACTGGCTGCGCGACGGCGGCAGCAAGGAGTTCGTGCTGGAAGTCGACAAGCCGGGCCTGTATACCCTGACCATGGATTCCACCGAGCTCGACTCGCGGCTGGAGCTCAGTGGCAACGGCGTCAACATGGAAGACGATGACGGCGGCAACGAGCTCAACTCGCGCATGGTTGCACCGCTGCAGCCCGGCCGTTACACCCTGACCGCCAACAGTGTCTCCAACGCCTCCGGCGCCTTCTACATCGGCGTGGACCGTGCGGACTTCCCGGAAGGCCTGGTGTTCGAGGACGGCACTGCGCTGCCGATCGACGGCAGCGCCAGCGGCTTCATCAACGCCGACGACACCCGCAGCTTCGTGTTCACCCTGCCGGAGCGTCGCCGCGTGCAGTTCGACGCCAGCAGCCGTGAGATCGACGCCATGCTGACCCTGCAGGGCGACGATCTCATCCTCAGCGATGACGACGGTGGTGGCGGTGTCAATGCACGCCTGACCCAGGTGCTGGAAGCCGGCGAATACAACGTGTCGGTGCGCTCGGTGAACAGCCGTGGCGGCATCTTCCAGTTGGCCACCTCGACCATGCCGGCCCCGGATGGTCCGTCGCGCCAGACGCTCACCCTGGGACGTGAAGTACAGGGCCAGCTGCGTGCAGGCAACCGCGACCTGTACACGCTGGAGATCCCGCGCAAGGGCAACTACGTGATCACCATGATCGGTGCCAATGGCCTGGACGGCATGCTCACGCTGATGCGCAATGGCGAGGAAGTCTCGCAGCAGGACGACAATGGCAGCAGCCTGGACCCGGTGATGGAAGTCGAACTGGAGCCCGGCCGCTACGTGGTCCTGGCACACAGCTTCGATTCCAGCGCCACCGGCAGCTACCGCTTGCAGGCACGCCGCAAGTAAGCGCGCCCGCGCCTGTCCACAAGCAGGAAGGGGCCGGCAATGCCGGCCCCTTCTCTTTGCGCGTGACTCATCCGCCAGCCAGCGGCTGCACGCTGTGCTCACCCAATGCCAGCCGCACATCGCCCAGATAGCGCCTGCTGCACGGCACGGCCTGGCCGTCATCCATGTGCAACAGGGCTTCACCGCCGTCCAGCGGTTCGATCGATACCAGGTGGCGGCCGTTGATCAGCCAACTGCGGTGGCTGCGGATGAAGCGCGAAGGATCCAGCCGCTGCTCCAACGCAGCCATGGTGCTGCGTAGCGGGTAGTCGTGCCCTCGCACCCGCAGGTTGACGTAATTGCCCGCGGCCTGCGCCCACTCGATGTCCGCCGTGGCGATCAGGAAATCACGGCCCAGCTTGCGCACAAGCAGACGTTCGGGGCGCTCGATCGGATCAACCGGCGGCCCCTCATCCGGCGCCGTGAGCAGTTGCGCCTCACCCTGCAGGCGACGCAGCAGGAAGCGGTAGCCGTCGATGCAGAACAGGATGATGGCCAGGGTCCGTACGTCCTTGAGGTACTCGTACAGGAATTCACGCCCCCACGGACCGAAGTCATAGCCGTGGCCCAGCAGCCTGTAGGCGAGCATCCGCAGGCCAACCATCAACAGCACATGCAGCAACGACAAGGGCACACTCGCCAGTACGTACCACGGCAGGCGGCGGCGCCAGTTGTCCAGGTGCAAGGGAAAGCGCCTGCTCAACCAGACCACCACCGGCACCAGTAGTCCAATCCAGACTAGGCCGCTGGAGAATTCCCATACCCAAGGCTCCCACGCCTGCATGCCGGGGCTGCCACTGCGGCTGGCATCCATCCAGGTGGTGATTGCATTGCCGCTGCAGTTGATCAGCACCACGGCAAGCCAGAAGCCGATCTCTGCACCGCGTCGCCAAGGCCCGAAGCGACCGAGGGCGTCGCCGGAAATAGGTTTGCTCATCGGCGCATTCTAGATGAGCCACCGGACCGGGCCGCTGTTTTCATCCCAACCAGACCGCCATTCGTCCCTGCGCACCCACCAGCCGTCACTTCGACCACCAAGCTGCGCCTGGGCATGGCCGAATGACCTGCATTGAACGCATACAAGGTGACGCATGACCCGCCGCAACGACCTGGATTGGCTGCGCGTGATCGCATTCGGACTGT
>Ga0256901_1000193_pt1 | contig 40217 bp, 47 predicted proteins | sample MC6MC0689MT_FD_190200 | JGI IMG/M metagenome (GOLD analysis project Ga0256901, IMG submission 190200) | Metatranscriptome of enriched soil aggregate microbial communities from Iowa State University, Ames, United States - MC6-MC0689-MT... | ecosystem: Environmental > Terrestrial > Soil >... | reverse complement strand
CCGGAGATGAAAACGATGGAGCCGAACTCACCGAGACTGCGGGCAAAGGACAACGAAGCGCCAGCCAGGAACGCCGGGAAGATTGTCGGCCAGATAATATGCGAGAAAACCTGCCAGGGGCTGGCACCCAGGCTGCGCGCAGCCTCTTCCACATCAGCACTCATATCTTCCAGCACCGGCTGTACGGTGCGGATGACAAAGGGAATACTGGTAAAAAACATCGCAATCATAATGCCAAGTGGCGCATAAGCAACCTTGATCCCAATCGGCTCAAGAAAGCGACCAAACCAGCCATTGGGTGCGAACAGCGTCACGAGCGCCAGACCGGCTATCGCAGTAGGCAAAGCAAAAGGCAGATCGACTGCCGCATCGATCAGTCGCTTGCCAGGGAACTGATAGCGGGACAGAACCCATGCAAGCAGAAGTCCAAACAGACCGTTGAACACGGTAGCTACGGCTGCGGCACTGATTGTGATGCGAAACGTCGCCAGTGCACGATCCGATGTTACGATGTTCCAGAAATCGCTCCATCCAAGACTGGCGGTTTTCAGGATCATTGCCAGTAACGGCAAGGCGACAATGACCGCCAGATAAAGCAAAGTGCAGCCAAGGGTCAGTCCGAACCCCGGCAGCACCGAATTGCGTTTCATGCTAAGAAGCGACACTGGATTTTTCCAAAAGAAAGGCGAGAGCTGGGTGCTCCCGCCGGGTAGTCTTGTTTACTTAGCAGTAAAGAGCTTATCAAGTACGCCGCCTTCGGCAAAATGCTCTTTCTGAACCTTTTCCCAGCCGCCAAAAGCATCTTCGACTGTTACAAGGCGAACATCTGGATAGATATCCTTATGCTTTGCAATCACGTCCTTGTCGTGCACGCGATTGAAATTCTGTGCGAGGATTTCCTGACCTTCAGGCGCGTAGAGATAATTGAGATAAGCTTCGGCAATCTTGCGCGAGCCGCGCTTGTCGACAACCTTATCAACGACAGTGACTGGGAATTCAGCCAGAAGGCTGACTTCCGGAACAACTACATCATACTTGTCTTCGCCGAGGACCTTGGCTGTACCGCGCGTTTCCGCTTCAAACGTCACCAGAACGTCGCCGATACCGCGTTCAGCAAATGTCGTCGTTGCACCACGGCCGCCTGTATCGAACACTGGTACGTTTTTGAAAATCTTACCGATAAACTCGTGGACCTTTTCCTGATCACCCTTGAAGGCTTCGTTGGCATAAGCCGTCGCTGCCAGATAGGTATAGCGCGCATTGCCAGAGGTCTTAGGATTCGGGAAAACAACCTTCACGTCGTCACGAGCGAGATCATCCCAGTTCTTGATGCCCTTTGGATTGCCTTCACGCACAAGGAAAGCCGGGAACGAGTAATAAGGCGAAGAATTGTTTGGCAGGCGCTTCTGCCAATCAGCAGGAATAAGGCCGCCCTTATCGTGCAAGACCTGAACATCCGTCACCTGGTTAAAGGTTACAACATCAGCTTCCAGACCTTCGAGAATGGAACGAGCCTGCTTGGATGAACCGGCATGGGACTGATTGACTGTGAGGTCTTCTCCAGTCTTGGCTTTCCAATCCGCAATGAATGCCTTGTTGACCTGCTCGTAAAGCTCGCGTGCGATGTCATAGGAAACGTTGAGGATTTCCTTTGGCTCCTGCGCGTTGACCGGAGCTGCGCCCAAACCGAGAGCAACAGCCGCATATAGAATAATTTTCTTCATAGATCGCACCCTTCTCACTTTGCTTGCGCAAAGCGCCCGTAAATCGACTTCTGTTGGGAAACAAATCTACAGAGAGACAAGCAAGAATCAATCTAAATCATTGATTTAAATATATAAACTACTTTCATAACCATTCTTGGAAACCTCGCCTAACAGCAAAATTGGTCTGAGAATATTTTTCCAAAGACAGGTAGAAATGCGCAATAAAAACGAGAAAGCCGGAAGCTTTCGCTCCCGGCTTTCGAAACTTTTTTCATTGCTTAGATGTTACCAAAACCCACGGTGCTGCCAGCACCAGAGAAAATTTTGCTCGCCACGCTCCAAGCGATTACGACGACGCTCTGCAATTTCATCAGCGCTCAGCTTCATGCCTCGCCAAGGCTGCTCCAGATAGGCCGTCATGCCCAGCACAGCATCTTTTATGCTTTGCGCCAGCAATTGAATTTTACGGTTCATAAGAGCCTCCATTTCACGTTCACCACTCCAACTGCAATCTGAAGCCCAATTCGGGCCACGCTTTCGCCGCAGCAATGAACGATGTGTTAATTTTGAAGGCTTCTGCGATAAAGTCAATATCCCACTTATTTTATGGGAGTTAACATCGCGAAATATTTTGCGAGCAACCATTTGGATGCCCGCAAAATTATTCTATTTTAGACTTTGTAGTCGTCGACAGGCCTGATCCGGACCTTTTCAACATGACGACCGCTCATCGCTTCGATGGTGAACTGGTATCCATCCTCGACAAAGCTTTCACCGCCCACCGGCAGATGGCCGAGGTGCCAAAGCGCATAACCCGCAAGCGTTGTGTAACGATCACTATCATCCACCAAATCGCGCTGCAGGATGCTGCTGAGACGGCGAATATCTGTGAAACCATCAACCAGATAGCCGCCCTGTCCGTCTGATTCTGCAACAGCAGCCTCTTCGTCTTCATCCGGGAACTCACCGGCAATGGCTTCAAGCACGTCGGTCGGTGTGACTACGCCTTCAAACGAGCCATGCTCATCCACCACCACAGCAACCTGCACCGGCGAAACGCGAAGCTGTTCCATGACGCGAAGCACATTCGCATTTTCATGAACCACCAGCGGCTGCTTGACCACTTCATCCCAGTTGATCTGCTTCTTGTCCGTCATATCAAGCAGCAGATCCTTGACCGAAGCGACACCGACAAACTCATCAACCTGACGACGGGCAACAATTACGCGGGAATGCGAAAGCTTACGGATCGCTTCATGAAGCTCAGCTTCATCCTCATCCAGATCAAGCCATTCGATCTCATTACGCGGCGACATGATGGAACGAACCGGGCGATCGGCAAGATCCAGTACGCCTCGGATCATTTCCTTTTCTTCCGGCAAGAAGACGTCACTGGCAGCCGTCTGCTGCGCAATCACGTCAACTGTGTCTGAAAGTGGATTATCGCCGCGATGACCACCGAGCAGGCGCAGCACAGCGCCTGCTGTGCGTTCACGAAGATCGTTTGTGGTCACGAGCTTTTCGCGATTCTTACGCGCCATCTGATTGGCCGCCTCGATCAATACCGAGAAGCCGATAGCGGCATAGAGATAACCCTTCGGAATATGGAAGCCGAAGCCTTCAACGACAAGGCTGAAGCCGATCATCATCAGGAAGCCAAGGCAGAGGATAACCACTGTTGGATGCTTGTTGACGAAGTCCATCAGCGGACGCGAAGCGAGCATCATGACTGCAATCGCAATAATGACCGCGATCATCATAACCGGCAGATGCTGCACCATGCCAACAGCTGTGATCACGCTATCGAGCGAGAAGACCGCATCAAGCACGACGATCTGAACGATAACCTGCCAGAAGATCGCATGGGCAACGCGCGTATTCTTAGGTCCATGCGCACCTTCTAGGCGCTCATGCAACTCCATCGTACCCTTAGCGAGAAGGAACAGACCACCGACGAGCATAATGAGGTCGCGACCGGAGAAGGAAAGTCCCATCACGGCAATCAAAGGTTCGCGCAGCGTCACGATCCAAGAGATCGAAGCCAGCAATGCAAGACGCATAAGCAAAGCCAACGAAAGACCGATTATACGCGCACGATTACGCTGATGAGGCGGAAGTTTATCGGCCAGAATGGCGATAAAGACGAGATTGTCGATGCCGAGAACAATTTCTAGCACCACCAATGTCACGAGTCCTACCCAGGCATTGGGGTCGGCAATCCAGTCCATGGACCAATCCATGATTTGTCGGCTCCTGTAAAATCAGAGAAAAGAGGAAACAGAAAAACCGCCGCATGCGTTTCCCTCCCGAACCACAGAAAAGCGGATCGGCCAGAAGGAATTGCAAACGGCGTGAGAAAGCTCAAAGCCTTTTAAGTCCAATGCTCCCATACAGGGAGCGGGACTTCGTGAAGACGAATCGTCAGAACTGTCGTCGGGCATAAAGCGCGATGAACCTTTTAAAGAGACACGAAGCAGACCCTTTGCCTGCTCCAGAACACCATGTTTTCATATGGCATATGATGGCTGCATTATGCAGACGCGCGGCTTACGCGCAAGACCATATACTATTCAGCCGGAGAAACATGCACGCCGCGCTTGCGCTCACGACGTGGGCGACCTTTGAAATAACGCATACCGATCACCGTTACCACGATCGTCAAGGCCGTAATGCCTATGACGGACCAGAACATGTGATCGCCATCCATCTTCGCAAATACGCCTATGCCGCGACCAGCGAGCCAGCCTGGTAGGAACATGAGCGGCGCCCAGACCACCGCAGAAAGCACGTTTGCGGTCTGGAAGCGCTTCTGATCCATCGACATCATGCCTGCAACCATCGGAACGGTACAACGGACCGGCCCAAAGAAGCGACCAAGGAAAACAGCCGAGAAGCCATAGCGGCGAAATAGCAATCGTGCCCGCGCGATGCCGGTGCGGTGCTTATTGAGCGGCCACTTGTGAATAATGCTGCGACCAAGCCACCAACCAAGCAAATAAGAAACGATATCGCCTATGACCGCGCCGATGATGGCGCCGATGATAATTGGCCAAGGCTCCACGATTCCGGCGCCCACCAGACCGCCGATGGCAAGCATGATAGGTGTGGCAGGAATGAACATTCCGATAATAGCGAGAGACTCGCCGAAGGCTATAATCCCTACGATAGGACCCGCCCATACCCGATGATCGGAAATGAACTGTCCGAGATCGCTAATTATGCTTTCCATTCCGTCCTCAAAATGCCGCGAACCGGATTCTGAAGTCAGATCCCAACCGTGGGGTGACTTCGGATTTTCTTAAACGAGGACAATCCGGTGCGTGAACCCCTCGCCTGCCTGCGCGTAACAAACGCTTCCAGCATTCTCTCAATGGCAAAGAACTTATTTGCCTATCAAGTCTTTTATATGCCGAACCATCTCAGACAAGCATCAAAAATTGATGACATGGCTGCGAATTTTGCTGCGCAAATCATTTAGCGCGAACGAATAATGCCAGTCCCCTCTTAAACGGAGCATTAGCAAGTCCAAATCGAGCGTTGCGAATATGGAAATTCCTGCATCCACTTACAACGTCATTTGGAAAAAATGATTCAAAATCAGAATCATGACAAGAATGGTTCCACTGGCAGAAATTTATTTCTGCAATCAAAACGTTTAGTTTTCACTTATACGCGCAATAGGTGCATGGCATGTTTAAGTAAAAACTCCGCATTTCCGGGCTTTTTGAAATCTCCGCAACTTTTTTTCATTTTTTTATCACTGAAGGCTAGACAGACAGAAAAGCGGCCTTTATAGAACCGCTCACCTCACCGGGGCCGCTGCCTCGGAGAAGCGAGTGGGTGATTAGCTCAGTTGGTAGAGCAGCTGACTCTTAATCAGCGGGTCGTAGGTTCGATCCCTACATCACCCACCATTTTTCGCTTTATTCTCAATGACTTACCGCTGATAATCAAGGTCACGAGAAACCCCGAAGGTCACCGCAGGGTCACATCCCCTCCCCGGCTTAAGGTCACATAAAAACCTAGACGGTTTATGCTCCTGACAACATATTTGGATTTATGTTGTAAGAGACATAACCACACGCTGATGTTTTCTGCAGACGAATCCAGCTAAGTATCATCTCGGCAGAGAATCATGGTTTTCTCTCAAAGTGAACACGACGTATGTCGTTTAACGTTTACTCCTGCACTCTCGACCCTAATGCTGAATTTGTAATGTAGCTGAAGTTGAATTGTTTTGCCGTGTCCATTGGATCCACGGGGTCCCCCCAGACCATTCTTCTCTGCTCGGGATCCAAGGCCCAAAATGAATTTAAGTTCATAACATTCCCGAACATCGCTCTAAGTTGAGGAGACAGCAGAATGCGCGTCAGACAACTCCTTGCAATCCACTCGCTAACCGCTTCCAATTTTGCGATTTCTATCCTTTGATCGCGATCAAATTGCTCTAGAAGTTTGTTTTCATGAAGATGTTCTACGTCGCTGCGAACGTCATACAATTTCCCCATAAGCTCATGGTGCTTTGGACCAATAAATAGCTCAGTCCGGCTCTTGAACTGACTCTTGGTATTCCCTTGGGTTGGAACGATCAGGCCTTCAATGCAACGCGTAAACTGATGGACACGGTCTAAAATATCGCGCTGGCTCCTCGCTTCTTGATATATGTGGAGGCAACGCAGTAAACGCCAATATGCAGCTTCTTTGTCGGTTATTTCGTGTAAACCGCCAGCTATGTTTGCCGCGCTGATTAGACGTTCTTCACCTATAGGACCAAATTCACTTACTATTGAACCAAGCGGTGGAACAAGCGAAGAAAAGTTTCTGATATCAATTTTACCGTCTTTGCAATGGCCAACTGCCTGAAAGATCCCTTCGGTGACGCTTATTTTCTGAGAAAGACAGAGACCCATCATCCAGTGTCCAACTTTCGAAATGAGACACTTATCTTCTCCGTCGACGATACCAACTGTTTGGCTTTCGCATTTTGCTAGTAGAAAAAGTGTGCATTCGTTGATTTGCTCTACTCGAATGCTACCGAGCCAATTTTTCCAATAGTCAGGCAATTCGAATGACCTGTCGGCTAGGGCCATCATTCCGTCATCCAATACCATTTCCGTAAATTCGGGCTCTACGGGGACGTCTAGTCCTATTAAAGCGAATTTTTCACCATCTTTGATCCAAGGGAAATGCCTCTCTTCAGCGCTTCCATTTTGGCTACTTATCACCTGAAATACTCCTCGGAACCTATTGTCACACGTCGAGAAGCATATCGAACGTTCCGACCAGCTCGAGAACCACTTCAAACTGCCCCATCAGTGGTATATCCGCTTTATATAAGCTAATCGCGAGATATTCCCCGTTAATACTATTATCATTGACATACATAGCAGCGCGAACCTGAACTTGTGCATCCAAGTCGGCTTCCATCTGCACTGCAGGACCTAGAAACTGCGGAAGGATTGCACCTTTTTGCACTCCAAAGTCCTTGATAGTTTCAAACATGGTTGGCTCTATCGATGAACAAGACAGAAATTTATCACGGGTCACAAATGACATCTGGTCGATGCCAAGAAGTTTCATAGCGGCGGCATTGCCTTTCGTTACGCCAGCAAATTGAACGGAAGCAGTTATGCGTCCATCATCGTCTCTTTTAGCTATTCCGTCTGAAATCCTTAGTTCAAAGTCATCTTGTAAAAGTTTAAATTGGGCATCCAACTCGCCTAACTGAGGCAATAATGGTTTCAAAGTATCTGTTTGGTCCGCCCCATTGAAAAAAATGCGGTACCCGTAATCAGAGACCTTGTACTCCCCGCCTCTGATGCGCACTGACGAACCTAAGCCTTCACAGAGCCTAAGTTTAGTATCATAGTTAATGACACAGTTTTTGGCCAAGCTTTCCGGCGAAAGAATGTTTTGAATTTCATGAAATCTTTGATTCACCTCCAAAAGAGGCATTTGTACTAGCGGCGCGGCGCTATGTCCTGAAAGCGTTTCAAAAATAACGATCTCTTCGCCATTACAAAGAACAAAATAGTTTGCCCCAACCTGCGCGTGAGCAGCATAGGAGTGCGCTTGTTCAATTTCTCTACTAGTAATTTTGACATTTCCAGCCTTCGCTTCAATGACGAAGCTACCCCTAGCGCCTTTTAATCCAGCTCTATAGTCAGGAAACCCTAACGGGAGATCTTTTTTTGATCTACGTCCAATATGAATGTAAGGATACTCAAGCTTTTCTTCCAAGTTGAGATAGACGTTATTCTTACCAGGGTATCCTAATGCTCGAACGATTGGATCAAGTATGTGAAAGCGTACTTCGGTTTCGTTGTAATTTGAAGCTTCTGCTGCACTACTGGAACTTATAATGTCCATCTTGTTGCCCGATTCTATCTGCCCAACTCGTGTTATGGCACTACGAACTGAAACAGCAGTCAAGCAACGATCTAAGCGGCGACCAGCACGATTGAATCCTCGTATTTCCTTGCTAACTGCACGAGATCGCCTAGCGTCGCCGTGCGGTCATCCAGCCGCCAGAGACGTCCATTTATCTGCGATATCCGATGCCCTTCTTCTCTTAGCAGCGATATCATCTGATCCAGTGCAATCGGCGTGTCTTTCATGCCGTAACGATGCGCTTCGAGTGCGATAGCCGCCGCCGCACCGCGATATCCGCGTATAATGTCTCTGTAATCAGCTTCTTCATTATCTCGCAGTTTTTTCGCTTGAAGAGCCGATATTTTCACTGCATCTGGAAGTCGACCAATTAACTTGTCGCCAGCCTCTTCGAATTCGATATCTGTGAGCGGCAAATCTTGGGCGCTTATGCGTGCGTTATTTCCGAGAAATTCCAAGACGTATGTCTCTTGAAATCGAATGTTTTCAGGTTCTTTGACAATCGGAGCAGTCGGAGATTTTGAATGTCTGACAATTATTAATCCGTCATCATCGCCCTTCTCAATTGTGTATTTGTCACCGACTTTTAGGTCTATAGCTTTCAAAGCATCATGATGTAAATGTAAGCAGCCTTTTGACACAGATGTGTATCTGTCCGCATTCGAATACTTCTGTCTAAATTTAAATAGCCCTATTTTCCCTGTATAGTTCATTTCGATTTCCTTTCTTCTTGACTAGAAAGAAATCGTGCACCTAGTATTCCATCGGCGCAAATTTCGTAAGCAATACAATATGTTGACGAAACTAGATAAAATCCTATCTAGTTAACCAATGTTGCTTGAAAATAATTTAAAAAATGCCCGGACAAGCCTCTGAGATCCTGCTATATCGGCCCTCAACTCAGGAGATCAACATGTCCAGCGAAGGCAACAACATTGTATACGGATCGGCCGCTACTATCGCTTTTCTAGCGTCGGGAGCTTACGATGCTCATCAGCGTGGTATGGCTGCTGTTCGCGCTGCTCGACAAGCTGAAGACGATGCTCGCTATGATGCGGCTGTGAATGAGATCGTTCGCGATGCCGAGGAGATGGGTAAGCTTGCTATGCGATTGGCTCAGGAGCTGGCAGCTGAGCGTCAGAAAAACGAAAGCCTGACGAAGATGTTGAATCAGCGTCAGGCTCTGCTTGAAAGGATGCGTAATCGTTAAAACTGATAGCGCCCTCAATTTCTTTCATTTATAAACATATGGAAAGGGGAATTGGGGATGAAAAAAATCATTATTTTGAGTAGTTTAGTCTTACTCGCGGGCTGTCAGACTCAATCCGTAAATGAATTGAGCTACAGTCAACAAAAAGCTTGGGCTCAGACAATTGCACAAAAATGCGTCGATCAAGGCATCGGATATAATCATCCAGAATTTAAAGCTTGTCTTGACGCAGAATCTCGTCGCGACGCGGCTACACGATATAACAATGGTGTAAGGCAGCAACGCGCTGCACAAGCTATGAGCCAAGGTTTTTATAATGCCGGGAACGTATATAGTCGTGCAGCAGCTTCAAACCGATCTGTGAATTGCCGTTCGGTGCGAACTCCGAGCGGCGCAATTAGTACAAATTGCTACTAAGCGAACGCTGGAAGCTCTCTGTAAGCGTGAATCCGTTCGGCCAACGGCGACTCCACTTTTGGCTTTTCAGCAGTCTCCTGTCTTTCAAACTTAGGCAGACCTCCAACCCCGCATTTTTTGCCGTCCATCGCTCTTGTACACGCGTCTAGCCCAGCTTTTGACAGTCTCGATAAATCTGCATCGGAGAGCTGGTAAAGCCAAAATTGCTGATCATCTGAAAGAGCGCTGAGGTCGATAGTCGAGCGTTCGTTCGGCGACTGTGCGCATGCATATCTATATAGAGTGTGACCAGCCTCGGTTGTCGGTTTTAGAAACTTATCGGAAGTCGGAAGACCTACCTCCGCATCATGTTTTCCAACTTCCGATAATATATCGTCAGGTCGAATTGACAGCTGCGGAATCTGACGGCTCGGAATTGGCATCGGTTTCAGGCCGAAGATTTTCAATATCGAATTCAGCACCGCTATAATCATTTTCTCTATCCAGATCAGAGTTTTAGCTGCCATTCTAAACGGTGCGACAATTTGGTCTTTTAGCATGGGTTTTCTCCTTAATTGCTCGTAAAAAACGATTGTCGCGTCGTATCAAGCAAGACACAAAATCCGCTTTAACACCCTGAATAAAATACGTTTTCCATAATGCACTCAATCGAATGATGTATTGAGTACATTGAGGAAATATAGAATCGTATTTCTATCGGCGTAATTATCACTTGTATTATTCGTCAATACGAACCATCATTTTTATACTGACATTGATTAAGGAGTAGCTATGTCACTACGAGAATTTAAAATACAATCGCTCGATACGCAAGAATTGTTGACGTTGAAGAATGTGAATATGAGTTCGACTTAGTAACCGTCGACACAAAAAACGGCTATCGCATGACGCTTTATGTCGATGAAACGCTTGATGCTATCGAGCATGTAAAAGCGCTCGCTGAGCACGGCATATACGCGCCGAATTTTATTGAAAACGAAGACGGCGATTTTGTCGAGCAGATGACGGACGAAGATATTGAAGAAAAGTTGATCATACGCGAAGAAAAAAGAGGAGATAAGCTATGGTCTATGTAAGCGCAAAAAAACTCAATCCGCATCCGATCCACACATCACACACGACGACTGAGGAAATTCGCGACGCTTTCATGCACGTGAAATGGCAGCTCGTTCGGAAAGGCTGGAAAACCGAGGATTTCACTGGGCTTCTCGGGATTCCGCGTCAATCTTGGTATCAGCACGGGCATAAGCTCGAAAGCCGTGGCTATCGGCAGATATCGGCTGATATGCTCGACGTACTTCGTCAAGAATTGGCGCAGGAAATTGTGGCATTGGTCGACGGATATCACGATCCCTTCGGTCGTGAACGTGATAGCTGGACAGTCGGCGATCTGACAACGAAATCGCGAACGCGAGCGCTTTATAGAGCGGCTCTGACAGGTGAAGCCGTAGTACCTGGTGCGAATAATAAACATGCTGACGAACTCACGAGTGAGGAATCCCTGATGATGCGATGGTTCCACGCCGCTAAACAGGCATCTCGTGAGCAGCTCATGTCAGCAACAGGCCTATCAAAATACGATGTCGGTCGTGTCGGGCTGCATGCATGTAAGTGGGGAATTCCGCCGACAGAGGAATGGGTCGACAATTTAGAACAAGTAATCGGCGTCTAAAAAGCGCCGTTTTTTTGTCGGCGGATATGCAATTTAGAGAAATTGGCCGATGAAAACAGTAGATGTCAATAAATAATATAAAATAATTCACCTGTATTCATCGATGTTGGACAACATATTTTGCCGTAGTCATTAATATAATTAAAAAAGGTACTTGTATTGATCGTAAATACGCATCATCATTTTTATATGAGCAGCAAACAAATTAACCCGACTGTCTCATAGAAGGAAAATAAAATGACAAACACTATTACTGATATCAAGCGTGAATTCATCGACGGTGCGGCGGCTCTGACATTCAATGTAGCAGGAGAAGCGCATCTCGAATGGCTTGATGATGACGATTACAATCTTCTCATCAGCAACGGCGATAGCCATCTTTCGACAAACTCAGGCCTGTCTGAAGATATTCAGGACGCCATTATCGAACAGCTTGAAGAATGGCTTGCTGAAAATCCAATCGATGAAGTTGAAGAAGCCGCGTAACGAAAAACCATCAAAGAGAAAGGAGGCCCATGGAGAAACCGGGGCCTTTTTCAAAAACAAAAACAATAATGAGAGGAACCCTGAAAATGAAAAACAGCTATTTAACATACGTCAAATCCGTCGACTTCGACGGTGATCGCAGAGCTATCGTGTGGCTTACGGGACATGGCAGATCAGTGCTCGATATCGCCAGTTACTTTGAGATTTATTTCAATAAAAACAATATCATAATCGATTGGCACAACGACAATTATGAAGAGCAAAGCATTGAAATTTCAACTTTGAATCCGACCAGATATATGGAATTTCCATCTGAAGCTATTCAACACATTGAGGATTTTAAAAACAAATTACTGGAAGAAGAAGAACGTTATTTCAGCTTCTAATTTTGCATCAATTACAAGCCATCGACCCTCGGATTTCCGAGGGTTTTGTTATTTTACTGGCTACTCAATATTCAATATCGGAATTATCTAAAACATGTTGTTTAATAATACATGTTCCATATTCCATTTCCGGCTTTGAAAATGCAGGCTTGGATGACTGCCCAGTTTTTAAATTGACAATAAATCGAGGTGTTTTGTGGGGAGTATTGCTCCACTGCATTTGAAGTTCATCAGACGTTTTGCTGATTATTCTCAACGAAAGACGCGGATCAATTTCATCTTCTGAAACTTTATTGGCAGAATATTTTGCTCCGGCCTGATGAAGAATCTCGCCGTCAAAAATCCAACTGCTCGGCTGAAATCCCGATACATGCCGGACATCTGGAAATCGGCAAAAAAGAAACTCTGCATCTTTGTCGCCTGCTAAAGCTGGCAAAGGCATAAAACTAACAAATAATGCGAATGCAATAAGACGTTTCATGAAGCCCCCCTGACATCCTCATTAATCAATGTTTTTCACAAGAATTCAAGGGGTCTTCAAGTTGACCAACCGCCTGACTCCGTACAATTTCTGACGACAATCCTCACCTGCTTCAGAGACCTGTATCATATACAGCGCGACGTCCTTTTGTGATTTCCAGACTTCGCGAGCTTCTGGCTCGGGCATGCATGATAGCAGCGCTTCAGGAACTGCGATCTGACGTGTCTCGATCTTTGTCACGACTTCTATCGCAGGCTTATGAGCGCACCCGGAAATCAATAAAATAGCCGCACCGGCACCGATGATATTTCTCACTGGACACCTCCAGCGAACTTCTTCTTTCTCAAATTTTCCAAAACGGGTGCCACTGACCCATCATTATCTGGTGTCGTCGAAGCGATTTCGCGCTCCAGCTCGCGATTCAAAATGCTGGTTTCGTTGAGCGACGTCTGCACCTGGTTGAGTAAATCAAGCGTCCTCTTATGCTCAGCATCAGCCTGTTTCACGGCCTCGGCGTTTGCATTTGCGACGTCAATGGTTAGCTTCAATTGTGCATTCGCAAGCGAGAGTTGGGCGTCAGATTCTGCCAATTTCGATTTCAATTGCGAGATATAGAGCCAGCCGCCGATGAAAATGGCTGCGAGCAATAGTCCGAGGATGAGACGGATGTTGGAGAAGATTGGCATTATTCCTCTCCCTTGTTTTCCGACCTGTCATCTCGACGTCGTTTGAAAGCAAGCCCGAGAATGTCCGTGAATAAGCTTGGAAGGCCCTTGCTCGTACGGAAATCCATATGCCCAACGCCCATATAAATAGCCAATAACGCAACGACCCAAGGGCCGAGTTCACCAATAATTGCGGCGGTATCTGGATTGCGAATGAGCAGGCCAACGCCTGCGATCCCGAAAAATGCGGCCAGAGATGCGATAGTAATCTTCTTTGAAAATCGTCTTGTGATCTCTTTTTCACTGCTCATGCGGACACCTGCAATTTCGCTTGCAGACCGCTCGCTTCTGCTATCGAGAGAAGCATCTTCATGCCCAGCTCATGGCCATTTCCTGTGCGAATTTTGCGTATGTGTCCGTCGCGTACTGACGGATATCGCGTTGCAATTTCCGCAGCCGATAAATTGTTTTTTCTGATATGGTTTTCGAGAGCGACGACCAAATCGTCCTGAAGATTCCGAAAACTGGCGCAACGATATGAGAATGGAGAGATAGGTCGGGCCATTATTTCGACCCTCCCTTCAGTAGATCCGCGTATTCGCTTTTTGCATCAAAAGACGGACAAGCTTTGCCTTTGTCGAAATCGCGATGGCCAACGAGCGTGGTGATCTTATATTTAACAACCAGCTCCCTGAGGAGTTTGCGCAGCGCAATTTTTTGCGCATCTGTGCGTGTATCTTTCGGCTTCATACTCTTGTCGCAACCACCGACGTAAACAACACCAATTGATCCAGAATTGTGTCCTGCTACGTGAGCGCCGACTTGGTCAACTGGGCGGCCAGGGTGCACCGAGCCGTCGCGGTAGACGACATAATGATATCCAATGTCCTTCCATCCATTATCGCGCGTATGCCATTTTCGGATGGTTGCAACGTCGACATCGCGGCCTTCAGGCGTTGCTGTGCAGTGAACTACTAAAGTATTGATATTTCGCATAAAATAGGAACTCTGAATCAATGTTCCTATTTTGTTCTATCAATATGTAAGTTGCAAGATTTTTTCTTATGCAGCCATCATCACGTGGACACGGTCGCCTATTGCCTGACAGCGGCCGTCTGCAGACATGATGAGCAACGTTCGTTTTCCGTTATGATATTGCACTACATGAGCATGTGCCCAAGTCGTCGGCCCCTTGTTGTATCCCTGATCCAATTTTGCAGAGACGCCCGCTACATAGGCACCTTCAGAAATCGAAGGTGTATGTGTGTGTCCCGTCGACGTCCTGACTCCAAATCTTTTGAACTGATTAGGGCTTCCACGACTTCCAGAAATTCCTAGATCTCCGTGTAAGCCACACTCAATGCCGTCTACTTGGTATCCCTGTCCAGCTCCCACGAATTCGACGCTGTCGGGCAGATTTGCGAGACGTAATCCATGCTCAACGACATTAAAATTGTCATTTCCAGCACGTATCGCTTTATGCCAAGCGGCATTTAAATCATGCCAATAATATGCATTTTTGACGTCCGCCGCGCCGTTTACATTTTTGAGCCAGCGAGCGAGAGCATTGTCGTGATTGGATTCAACGACAACGGTCGTGCAAAAATCACGAGTGCACGCTGCTATAAAGTCTGAGGCTTCCTGCACTTCATGCTCTACGGATTCCGAACCGCTGGCGGATACCAAGGCCATAACATGAGGGTCTGCCAAATTGTGGTGATTACGCCGTCTGAAATCGAGTGTGTCGTGGAAAAATTGGATTTCTGGCTGTAGGCCGTCAAGAATGTTGATGTTGTTCAGTGTTGTCTTTGTTTTGCGGTCGTATCCGAAGCTAGAGGCGGCAATCGTGTCATCGAGTTGTTCATGATGGATGTCACCCCAGCTTATCGCGCGGACGCGTTTATCACCTTCACATAATCCGTCCGAAACAAGTGTGTTCAGATCCTGAAAACTTCCATCATCATCGGCAGAAACTGGTCGCAGGAAAACTTCACCATCGACGTCGATCTCAACTACCGCGAATCCAAAAGTGTGATGAAAAATGGACTTTTGTCCCGCCGCTCTGGCAGTGTAATTCGGCATTGTCACAGTGCCCGTTGATATTGCAAAACGGGGGTCTTGGCCCTGCAGACGGGGAATTGACTGGAGCGCAATTCGGGAGTGCGGAACAATGACATGGTTGCCGTGGTTCTGCGTCAACCAGCCGTTCAATGGATTTGCAGTTGTCGGCAAGACATTTGCACTGCCGAGATAAAGGACATCCGGCGTCAGCTGGACACGGTCGTGACAAAGATACTCGTGAATTGCAAGGTCATAAACATTCGCCGACGCGGCATGATCTTCGAATAGTCCGAGTTGGTAAGTGTGTCCCCCGATTATGATATGAGCCCCAATATATTGCGCATATGCCTGCATATTGCGCAAGAATTCGGTATGAACGGGCGTATCGTCTTGCGCGGCAGATATCAGGAAACGATGGACAATTCCAGGTTCTAGGTCGGCCTGAATCGTCGGCAGCTCTTGAATGCGTGGAGCTTTCTTCTTTGTGGGTTTTTCGTCTTCAGATAGGATCTCTGGGGCTTCCGATGGCCATACTTTTTCGACTGCCTCGGCTGCGGACTTTGGTGCTGATGACTTATTAATGGAGAGCCAGATTTTTCGAGCAGCGTAAAAAGTAAGTTCACATTGTTCAGCAACTTCACGTATTGAGTGTCCGGTTTTAAATAGTTCTTCCGGTGTTTTGAGTATTTCGATTTCCATATCTAGTTGAGTAGATAGTTCTCGTTCAATATGTTGTTTCATTTTTCTACTTGTCATTTTGAATTCCTTTCGCTCAAGTTGACAAGTAAATTATTTGGCGTATTCATGATCAATACAAACACTTTTTTCAATGAATTCAATTACTTGTTGCAAACTTTGTTGACATTTACAGATGTCGCAAAGAGAAAACAGTCAAATTAAATTCCAAAATATTTCTTGGCAGCAGGTAAAATAATGGCAAATATTACTGAGAAAACCGCCGACAAAGCAGCTATATAAGCTTTGTCTTCTCGACGTTTCGATTTCAATTCAGCGACATCCGCCTTAAGGACTGTTAAATCAGACTGTACAGTCGACACCGTTCTAAAAAACGCATCTAACTTTTCTTCGATGCGGGCCTGCGACTTGATGACATCAAGTAATTCTTTGTTCGGAAAATCTGTCGGCATAAAATTATCTCATAGACATATTTGATATGCTTACAAGATCATGGGTATGTGCAAGATTCTAGATTTTATACTCGGCTATTGAGTGTCGCTTGATAACGCGGTGATGCAAGCCGCGTAATCTTGAAGTGTTTTGATACCGTGGTTCCGATTGCCATTTGTGAAATCAGTCGAAACAACTGTCAGGTCGATAGGCAACTGAATATCCGTGCCGCCATCGCCTTGGTTAAATGCGACAATGATCTTTTGTTGGCCGATTGCATCCGTCATTATTTTCATCGAGGGCTCAAGGTTAAAAATAGAAAAAAGCCCACCATCAGCATCCGATGGTGCAGAATTTACGAGAGCGCCATAGTTATGAGAATAATCAGAACCAACAAGATAAGCTCTTTTGGGTGCGAAAGGTGTAAATACTATACTATAATTTTGACCTTGCGACATCTCATTCACAACTACTTTGAGCGTTACAGCTGCTTTGTCGTTCGCGGTTAAGATGCCGAAAGAACCGGAAACCTTAATGGGCTTGCCTTTTCTATAGATGTCATCTCTTGCAACGGCATCAAACGTTAGAGTGCACCCTGTTAGCTTACCATTTGTCATAACAGGCCGTGCATCAACTTCCGTTGTGCCAACCATAGTATTTATAACTGCGTCAAATGGCGATAGTGATTGCGCAAGCACTGGTGAAACTGGTGAAGCTGCCAAACACATAGCAGCACCGCATAAACTGAATAACTTGCCCATATCAGCCCCCAAAAAACTGTGTCAATATGGAACATAATTAAATAATTTTCTAGATGACTTGCGCTGAATTACCACAATATTCCCGGACAAACTCCATAGATCCATATATAGCGCTCGTCGGAAATGGAGATGCCGATGAGCGAAATTACATCGTTAAAAGTCAAAATGAGCGCGAAAGAAGTCGAAGAGCTTCAGCTACAAGCTTCACTCACGACGCTCCCCGAAGACGGTCTTTACCTTCTGAACGCCATCGATGAAGCCGTGAAGATTGGGACTGTCGACAAGAACGACATGATCAGCGGACAAGATATGCTGATCGCTATTGCCGAAAAGCTTGAGAATGAAGGTCATAACCCCGCTGTTCGCGCCGAGCTTGTCGACAAACTGCGCCTCACTTCTTATTATGCGACGACGCGTCTGGTGCCTGTAGAGATTCCATAATATCGGGATATAGCAAAGTGATGAAGATATTAGGAGCCATTGCTATTTTGTTGCTTTCAGTGACAAGTAGTTTTTCGTCAGAATTCAACGGAAAGCAATTAGCTTCTAATGTAGAAGGCGTTATAGATAAATATTATAATTCTGATAATAATTATTATAAGGGGATAGGCAGGCGTTTATTTGAATGTTCTTATATATACGGTCGCGGCCATTCGAACAATGTGCCGCGAAAGGTGATAAGAAATTTAAAGTCCATCAACACTGAGCTTATTGTTGCGTCTAGAATACTGTGGAATAACAACGACAGCTGGGACAATGAAGTTTTTGGAAAAACACGGAAATTAATTGAGAGCAATATCAAGAACAAGAATTTTATCGATCTATTGATTCGTAATTGTAACATGTACATCACGAATATCGATGTCAGAGATGCAATATACGAAACCGCTCATCCAAGTCCTTTTTAATTTCAGCTCACACGCACAACATTAGTCCCAACAATCGCGCTCGACAGATCGCATTTTTCTGTCGAGCCCATTATCAATTTTGTCGACAAGCTATCTCTGCGTCGAGCGCTGCTATCTCTTATAGAACCCCTATTCGGCTGGGCGATACGGTCTCGACGTGCTTGATCTTGAGCTTGTAATCTCATCGCATTCATAGCACCGAATAATTCACTCGAATTTTCAATTTCCATATCCATAGTCGTCTCCCTCTAACTTCCGATAACTGCTTCGCGTGGTAGCCAAATAGGTTTACAAGTCACCGTCAGGTTTCGCGTAAGCAGGTCTTCTTCGCGTATCGGGTCGACGTCGAGTTCTATGCGTGTCGGCAGGCTTTCTATGATCGCGACTGGATCTTGCTCATAGAGCGCTGCTGATTTTTGATCAGCGTAAGCATTGATGACGTCAACAAAATGCACCTGCGCACGTAGAGCTGATGCATTTGTCGGTTGAGACGCGGGAGTTGCTGAAAATCCATACGTGACGAGGCCTGTTTGCTGCTCCCCAGCTCCAGGAACAGGCGCTAAAGAACCGTCGCCGAGGTATGCTAACATCGTGATTTCTGCATATCTTTTAGCGCCAGCCGCGACCAATTTTAAGCTGGAAATCTTCGCCTGCACTGACCCGATTTTCCGATTATAAATTCGACAAAAATCCCCGCATTTCATTGATCTCGCGGCAGACCATTCACACTGGAATGAGATTTCCAGACATCTAGCACGGACGAAAACCCGGCGTTGAAGCATCCGAACTGCATATCTGACTGCGCGAGTGCCGCGCGTTGAATCAAAAAATCTGGCAGAAATCGGGTTGATAGCAGCGCGCTTTTCGACTTGTACGAAAGATGAATAAGAAAAAATGGTCGATGCAGTGTGAGCGACAATGCATCTCCATTTGTGCCCGTTGTAAATGACTTCATCGCCGACTTCATATTGCATCGGCTCAAGGGTGGTCGGATCTTCGAACGTCCACAGCGGCGTCGATGGGTCTAAATTTAATGGTGCTAAATGTATAACATCGGCCGTTTCATTCTTGTCGTCACCCAGAACTTCCTGCTGCGCAACGGGCATCGAGATAGTCAAAAGTTCTTCACGCTGTTGCTGAAAATCGTACCCAAGACGAATTTGCACGCCGACAGTTGCGGCTTGCATAATCACCTGACATCCCATGACTTTTTCATCATTTAGCGCATATTTCTCCAGTCCTACGTCGAATGAATCCATAATAGAATGTTGGTTGAAATATGTGATTTCAGATTCCGCGACGTGCCATCCCGTATTCTCACCGACTGACGTTCCAGGCTGCGGAAGATTCTGTACCAGGTCTTGCCATGAGTACGTATCGACGGGGAGATTTACCGCAGGCAAAGACTGAACACCTTTAGCTTCCTGAGTCCACGATGCGACTACGCGAAGGCGTGTTTTCGCTCTCGGAGGATTCCGCAGTGTGACTTGCAGACTGCTCTCAAAACCATCTGAATCGATGATATGAGTAGACCCACCAGTGACCATATTAACACGATGAATTTCCAGCGTTTTGCGATCCCATCTCCAGAATTCTAGCCTTCCCGCAAGCGCGCTCATCGGGTCATCAGATGCATCGCGGCTATGAAAAAGTGCGTCGTACGTCTCGAATTTCTCGCGGTCGTCTGGATGTCCGTATGGATCGTACCCATCGATTTCGCCCGTCCTCAATGCATTTGCGGCGGCTTTCAAAACAACATCTTCGTCAGGTGGCACGCACTGAAATCTGAGCGTCAACGTTTGTTGACCGAGTTCGGACGGCACAGAGATTACGCGGCCACGAGCGAGTTCGACTGGAATATTATCGGAAGCTAGTTTTTCCGAGAGGACAGCATACCGCTCGCTACGGCCGAGGCCGATGAGACCTAAGCCAGGATTCGGAATCTCAACTTCGAATCCTGAGGTAATGATGTCGCCTTCTTCTTGCTCAAAAATCGAGCCACGAATGCAAAATTCGTCTTCTTTTGCGTGCGCAACTGGGTCAAAAGGCGTGTCATATGCGGGGAGCCAAGACAGAAATAACATCAGTTATCCTCCTGCCAGTCGAGTCCGCCGACTTCTTCTGCGGTCAATGACCATTGTACGGTCGCATTCTGCTCGTGGCTGGACACTGACCATGGTTCAGTTACGAAAAGGTCGATCCAAGGCCTGTAAAATATTCTTACAGTCTCCGTAGCTGGAGCGGCGAGCGTGATGACTTTGTTCCAAACCGTGAACGGGACTGGCTCAAAATTTTTGGTCAGGCAACGGATAGACGTATAGCCCGTGTCATCGTCTTTATACGGATACCTGATCAATGTGCGTGTCTGTGCACCTGGCTGTATAGCGTCGGCGAATTCGCAAGGTGGAATGATCGTGAAAGTAGATCCCGGCCACATGTGTGACAGCGCTGGCGGTCTCATGTCATCAGAAGACGAAATCGTGCATTGGAATAATTTGAATTCGTCGGCTGCTAGATTTCTGGCCTGTCCATTCCACGACCGCACAATTTGTGCGGAGTCCTCGATGGGCGCAAAATCGACAGTAAGACCGAGTGCCGTCTGCCAGCCAACGGCTAAATCGTCAGATATAAGTGTCGTCGTGACAGGAAAAATAGTCATCAGTACCCTCCTTTTTGTTGCATCGAGAAGAGGGTTTGATTCATTTTTCGCGCAGTCAAAGGATCGGCTTGAAGCGTGCCGAGACTGCGGTCATTCAGCGTCAGATTCACATTTACTGTTTCAGTCGAACCTTTTGATTTATCATTATTTTCTTTTAAAGACTTAAAGTAATCTAGATCAAAATTTGAAAGTGGAGTTTTCCAAACATCGAGTACGCCACCAGGCAAAAGATGGGCATCTTCAAGCCCCATTTGCGTGTTTATGCCCATAGACCTGAGAATATCACCTTGGCGTTTTGGGTCGTATTTCACATATTCTTTATAAAAATCGGCGTCGTATTTTATCTTTAGATTCTTCTGCACTTCTGATTGACGAGCTTCATCGGAAGCTTTCATACCGCTCAATTCATAAGCTTTTTTGCCGCCGTACCAGCCTATTAACCCTCCACCGACTGCGGCGGCTCCAAGGATGCCAGCTTTCGCTCCGAGGCCTAAAGCGCCTGCTGCGCCAGCTCCTGCAACAGAACTCATGCCACCAACTGCAGATGCACCAGTTGCCGCTGTCGCGATGCCAGCGATACTCTTTGCCAGTGCGCCGCCTCCGCTCATAGCAAATAGCGTTCCGAGGGCTTTCATTAGCTGACCGAGTGCAGTTTTTGCGAGTCCGAAAAGGCCTATAAATTTAAGCATACCGACGAATAACAACATGGTTGTCACGTCAATTCCGAACATATCGGTGATAGGCTGAATCAAAGAATGAATAGCTGTCAAAACGGTCTTCACCATCTCCAGGGCGTCCATGAAATCTTGACCGAAGGCATTCGCCTGGTCGCGTAAGTCGTTGAGCCATTTAAAGTTTTTGGCATCCTGACCGGTCAAAATGTCATACAAATCCTTCACGAACTTGATCGCGACAGCGATGCCATCTCGGATTTTATTCAGCCATTCAAAACGCGAATTTTCACCGTCCCAGAGCTTTCTGAGTTCTTTATACATGTCGGAAATGAAAGCTCTGGCCGTCTCAAGCTTCTCAAAAAGCGTGTCTAGCCAAGGGGTTTTGAAGCCAGTGCGTTTGCCCTGAAAAACCCCGATAATATCGCTGACTAGGTTGCGAGCGTAGACAAATCCGTCTTTCAGAATCCCAGCGATTTTCTGACGATAGCTGACCATGAACTCGGTCATCGCGTCCGTGGATTCCGTGAGAAGTGGCAGGACTTCACGAGCGACGGCCATCTTGACGCCGCTTATAGACCTGCGGAAATTTTCGGCGCTGGCTTCATAAGCTTCCCCAATTTGGGTGTCTTTTTTCGACACGACACCGCCCAGACGCTCAAGCTCTTTGCGATAGGCCTCGATAGCTGTGCGACCGCCTTCTAAGAGCGGAACCATCTTCGCTCCGGCGTCTTCGCCAAATAATTGGATAGCAAAGCGCAGGCGCTGTGTCGGGTCGTCAACTTTCTGCATCGCATCGGATAGCGCAAGTAGGCCTTCCATGCCGCCTTTTGATGCTTTCTCAACGTCCAATCCATACTTTTCGAGTCCAAATAGCGCTTCTCCGACAGGCCCAAAACTCTTTTTCAGAGTGCGCTCGGCTTTCTCAAGCTCGGCAAGCTGTTGACGCAGACCATGGACGAATGTCTGGGTCTGCAAATTATTGTTCTCGTACGGAGCCGCTCTCGCAATGTAGTTTTCGAGCTGACCTTTGCGTTCCTGAATGCCTGCAAGCGATGACATCCGAGCTTGGCCAACAGCATCCCCTGCAGACGTCAGACCGCCGATATCGCCAGCTCTCAATGAGAAGATGGCATCTTTTCTGGCATTGGTTTTAAATGAGCTGAATTCATCATTGGCTTCGGTAATCTTCTGCCGAATTCCAAGAAATTCATTGCCTATTTTAGCGAGGCCTTTGACGATCTCGTCGCCTGGAACGCCTTCGCCCGCACCTGCAAATCCCAGCACCGACAGGTCTTCAGGCGATACACCCAGAGAGCGACTCTGCTTGGAAAGCTTATCCCACTCGCCAGCGGTGTCTTTGCTCATTTTGATGGCAGCGGCTGAAACCGTGGCGAGCGCGGCGACGGCACTGGCGGCACCGATAGATATAGTTTTGAAAGCTGTTTCAGCGCCAGTTTTCAGACCGCCGAAGCCGACCTTTCCGACTGACAGAGACGCAGATTGTAGCGTCGCTAATGAACGCTTCGACTTCTCGATGTCTTTTTGAAACGGTTCCAGAGCCTTTGCGCCGCTCTGCTTTATATTATTGATGCTATCGCGAGCGCTCTGCTGAAATTTGCGAAAGCCAGAACCGACCTCAGAGAGACCTCCAAGACTAAATCGAGTTTTGATTTCCGGCGTTACACTGCTCACTTTATAAACTCATCCCAAATTTTCTTATCTCCGCTTTGTGCTACCAAGAACGCTTCAGCCATTTGTATTTGCTTGCGTTTCTCATCGCGTCGGAGAACTCTCATTCTCATTATCAACTGGCGTGGTGAAAGATTTAAGCCTGAAATTCCGGTCGCGTTTTCATAAGAGATCGCGTCTTTGACCAAGTTGACGAAGGGGCCTGTTAAATTTAAGCCGCCTTTGCGCTTGGGGCGGGGGAACCGGACTTGGCTTGGAATATCCCGTTGAGCGCTCCCGCGATCTTCGTAAAAAAATCGTCGAGTGATCCATCACCCAGTGTGACTTTTACGGCAGAAGAAAACAGTCCGAGCGTCAGGTCGTCGGGCTTCGTCGTGATTAGATGCTCGAAAGCTAGATCGCCTTCTTTTCCTGCAGCGCACGAAATGAAAGCGGCGGCGGCTTCTATGCCGGAATCCATGAATACGCTGATCAAAGACGGCTGAAGATCCTCAGGCAAAAGGTTACCGTCTTTGTCCAGCTTCGGCTCAAAAAGATCGACAAGTTTTGGAAAGCGTTTTACGAGCCTGAGGCACTCTAGAATAGTAACTGGACGCAGTTTTGTAGTCATACCAAGAATTTCTACTTCTTGATAGGAATGGTCTACTGCTGTCAACAAATCATCTATAGACTTAATTTCTTGTTTTACTGTTGCATTCATTAGTATAACTCCTTGTAATATTTAATGAATTATTAATATTAGACGGCAGTCTATATTACTGCCGTCGTATCAATGGTTTAGGCCTTTGGAATTGAGCGGATGGTACCGTATGAATTCTTATTCGACGTTGCATAAACCGATCCCTGAACCGTGAATTGGTTCAGCTGTTCGGTGCCGAATGAAGGCACCGAACCGGACGGACGAAGCTCGACGTCATGATAAGTCTGCTCGAATTCTTCGCCGTCGCCTGATTCAGATGTAACGCCGATGAAGACCAGTTCACCGCGAACACCAGCAGTAGACATCAGGTCAAGATCCAGAAGCCCCTCGGTTTCGGTGATTGCAGGCAGGGTGTATTCGACTATTGCATCGCCCGTGAAACCAGCAGGCAGAGCTATAATCTGCACATATCCGGCACGGTGGACGGTATAGTGAACGTCTTCAATGAGATCGTTGTCAGCGCCGTCGGAGATGCCCGTTACAACAGGCTTAAAGCCTGGAATTTTGATCGCATCGCCAACGGCTACATCTTCTATAGTGAGTGTGCCAGCTGTGACAGCAGTCTGAGTCAGCAAGCGTCTATTAGCCATGAACAAAATTTCGTAGCCGAGTTCTGTCCAGCTTTCGCACGTAAAGCTGATCTGGCCGTCTTTCGTGGTCACGTACTTTTTGATCAGACGACGGTCGCCGAATTCCTGCGTGTAGCTTTCGATCTCAGTCAGATTTGGGGTGAATTCCATCGATGCCAGAGCGCCGAGGTTCACATATTTCTGCGTACCTTTCTTACGAAAAACGAGCTGTCCGCCCGATACGCGCTGCTTAGAAAGAATTGGTTGGAATGCCATTGTTGCCATTTTGTTCTCCAAATAAATTAAATAATGGTTGTCGGGTCGGTGTCAGTCGTTCGGACTGAGCATGAATAATTGAGCGTCTGGATAAGCATAAAACCGTCTTCTGTCGGCTGACCCGTAGGCGCTCCGCTACCTAAATATTTCCAGAACAGGAGCTTTCCGACGCCGAGAGCTGATGGTTTCACGAGCGCCTGCTCGGCGACTACAGACAGCTCATCCAATGCGGTTTCGGCATCATCCATTTCGTCATGAATGCCCAAAGTCACAGAAACCTGTAAATCCCGCTGAAGCTGACGACCGCCGGGTACGCCGTTGGCGGCGGATACAGTCGCCGTTTCAGAAACTGACACTATAGCGAGTGGAAAATCGCTTCGCTGAAAACTACGAAGAAGGCGGCTGGCAGGATGAGCGGACACGATTTCAGGAAGTGCCGAGAGCACTCTGATAAATCCTTCTCTCACCTGCGTTTTTACATGCGCCATCAGCCGCCGCTCTTTCTGAAAAGCTTAATCTCCAACTGATGGTATCCGTCCGATCTGCAAGATTCTATTCCGTATCGGGTGCCCGAAATCGTCAGTTCATCACGGTTGCTGAACATTAAATCCAACGGCCAATTTGCGCGCTCAGGAGACAACTTTTTTGCATCATCAATGAGGACAAAAGCCGTAGGCTGTGCTTCCTCGACCTGCACACCTGCGGCATCAATGGGCGCATACGTGTCATTGAAAATGAGCTGAATCGGCTGCGGATTATCTGCGTCATGTTGATGCCAGAAATGCTGGCCGTGTTCACGAAAAACGCGGTTAGCTGTGCGTGCGAGCGTGAGAAAAGCGCGGTGTTTAGACATTTGCCGCCGCCTTCAATTGCTCAACTTCGAATGCCAATTTGCTGGTGAGCAAGTTCAGAGCGTCGATTTCCTGTCTCTGAAGATTTATCAGCGCCTCGATGCTCTCAAAACCGCCGACGTACGGGCTATACCGAGAGATAGCTGAAGCATCCAAGCCTGACGCGAAATTTTCGACAGCTTTATACGAGAGCGATTTGCCTGCCAGACCTAAGACCTGAGCTATCTTGCCGCCTGTGATGCTGATTTCATGATCTTCATAATTCAATGAGCGCACTTCAAGACGGATGCCGCCGCTGAAATAGACAAAATAGCAGTCAGGCAGACCCGACGTATTCAGATTTCCAACGATATTCGGAACGTCCAAAACTGGGCCAGCAGATATCGAAAATGGCGTGCCATCAATTGTAATTTCAAAAGTGTCTGTATCAGTTAGATAATTGGAAAGATCGCTGTTTTCTGACAGAAGATCCCCGGTATTGTCGGGGAAAATGTAGCCAGTATTGATGATCATTGGTTGATCCAACAACGGCAAACTCGCTGACCTAGACGCTGCCGAAGCCGCTGCTCTTGCGTCTAGAGAGAGCCGCTGAATCTGCTTATCTACGGTACCCTGAGACGTCCAAACGTCGGAATCTCGAAGCGAATATGGAACTTCGACGGCCGTCGAAACAGCGCTCTGGCCAGCAAGACCTAGGACATACCAGAGATGCTGGAAGTCGGGAAAACCGGGCGTCGGGAATACAACGCTATCGCCACCCCCAACTTCAAATCGGATCATGCCGCCAAAAAGCTCGACGGTGTACGAAATGCTATTCATCCAGCCTATGTCCTGAAATTTGCCTAGGACGTCGTTCATCGTGTCTGTCGCGACGAAATTTATCGCATGGTCGACGCCGTTGATCTGGAAGATATAATCGCGTTCGGTGACACCATAATCTGCCAATTTCGAAGTTTGCGAAAGCCAGTTATTTGGCTGACCGAACAACCACGCTGCTGTGTAATCCGAACGGTTTTCCTCGACCAGAGCATTGCGAGTATCGCGCAGCACTGTGATTTCTGCGTCATGCATTTCGACAGTCGACTGCATTATTGTCACGTCAGATGCGACCTGACCCACCTGTGATTCCAAAGGCGCAATTTGGCTATCGCGCATGAAAGCAACGTCGTCTGACAACAGATTTACATTATTTTCCAAAGCGTCAACACGGCCTTCGAGAGCCGGATCAGAACCGCCGCCAGTAGCTTGTGGGAGGATTGGATTCATCATCTGATTAGCCCTCCAGCACGTAAATCAGAGCGGCTTTCTCGGCTGAAAAATGCAGAGTGCATCCAGCATCTACAGAGAAGCTATAATAACCGCCTGCGGTCAGAGGCATTCCGAAATACGGAGTGAAGGGTTCACCGACTTTGTCAGTATAAAAGAGTACGTCCGAAGTCACATAAATCTGCACGAGCGACGTGTTTGCAAGGATTGTATAAGAAAAAGGTGCGGCCTCGCTTACAGAAATTTGGCTGACATTCATCGAAACAGCTGATGGCGCTGGATGAGCTGGCATGCCGCCGTTCGGCGCAATAGCGGTCTTTACAATCGGTATCGTCATCTAAGAATCTCCTAAAAATATCGGCTCCGAAATATGAATTGGACGGAGTGATAAGTAGCACTCACTCCGTCCTTGATGCCCTGCGCTGAAGGAGGAGAAAGCGCAGGGAAGTTAGTTGTTACTTGGCTTCGATCTTGACGATTGCCTGAAGGCGCTGAACCCACGAGATGATGTTCGTCTGAGCCTTTAACTCAACGCCCTCGTCGTGTGGAAGATCATAAGATGAGACATATTCAGGAAGGCCGATAACGCCGAGGGCACCCATTCCTGTTCCAGGTCCAAATCTAGTCTGAAACATCCCGTTGACAACTGGTACGAGGTACATGTCGTCAGCACCAAAGATGACCTTGCTGCCGATTTTTGGACGCGTGTACTTAACGGCAGTGACATTTGAAGTAATCGGAAATCCACCGCTGATATCATCCCGAAGCATTGCACCGTCGTTGTAACGCTCAAAAATCTTCTCAAAATTTGGGTGATCCGTGATCATCGGAAACGCATTGCTTCCAGCGATCAGAAGCCAATGATCAGCCGCAAATTCACCGAGATTATCTTCACCCTTATCCTTCGCTTTGATGATTTCAGTGCGGAGTTTGGTATTTGCAGAAGCAAAATCGACTTGATGTTTAGTCTGAGAAACACCTAATTCTTTATACCAGTTTTTGCTAACTTCGCCCTTTGAATTCAAAAGCTTACCAGTAATCGCACCGATGCGTGAATTTTCCCACATCGCGCGATTTCGTCTATTGAAATTCGCAAGAATCTTATTTCTTTCATTTTCGATAGAGGTCAGAAGCTCGCTACCAGCTGCTCGAATTCCTTCAAATTGAACCGCATACAGAGTATCTTGTTGCGGATAGTGCGGTATGCGAACGATAATCGAGCTATCAACATCACGTTCAGGAGCATCGCCAGGTGCACCGCGAGCAGCTTCCGGAATCATTTCTAATGTACCGTCCGTGAAGTCGATGGCGGCGTTTGGAAGGTGGGTACCCTCTGAATGCCACGGCAGCCACTTACTCACGAGATCAGGCACGTATGGCTGCGTGACTACGTAATCTGTAAGTGCAACTTTACTGAAAAGTTCATTTCCAGAATTTAGAATATTATTGAGTTCCATAAATTTTCTCCAAAATGTTTATGTTATGTTCTTCTTACGAACGAAGGATGAGACCCTGCTTTTCAAGAAATGGCTGGATAGCATCGAGCGTCACGCCAGCAGGAAGCTCCAGCTCGAATGACTTGACAGTCGCGTCGCGGACAACTGCTAAAGCAGGCGCTTCTGTCAGCTCGTCTTCAGCATGAAAAACAGTGCGGGAGCCGAGGATTGCTACAGAGATGTTAATTTCATCGCCCTCTTCAGCTGGCTCCAGATCGGCTGCGGTTAAAGCCGCGTAGACATCGTCATCGCCCTTCACCAGGATGGTGCCAACTTCGTACGGCGTGGTCGACGCCGCAACAGCGATCTCTTCAAAAGAGCGGTCACCGCTGGCTGGCATAAGAAGGAACGCTAGATCAGGGCGCTGCTTGTAAAATCTTGTCATTTATTTTCTCCAAAAAAATGGGTTTCGGTGTTAGCCGCGTGCGTTGAGTTTGGCATAGATGTCGCGAGCGCTTGTAAGCTTGGCTTCCTTGCGGACTGGGCGTGGCTCGATGTCAGAGCGAGATCCAGACGATCCAACAGCTTTCGACATGATTGCCGAACGGATGGAAGCCTTCAGCTCTTTCGAGCGAGTGCCGAGTGCAACGAGATCGTCAACTGCCTTAGTCAAGCCATAAGACTTCGCGATAGAGCGGATTGAACGGATTTCGTCCTCTTCCTTTTTCTCGTCTTCAGCATCGTCTTCACGCTTACCGCGCTTGCGCTGCTCTTCGTCTTCATTGTCATCTTCATTGCGAAGTTTACGAGCGCGTTCTAAAATTTCTTCAGGAACACTGTCACCGAGTTCGGCAACAGCGTCCTCAACGGCAACAACAGCTTCTTCAACTGCTGAAACTGCGTCTTCAGCTACCGTGATCAGCTCTTCTAGTTTCGTTTCATCCATGGTTCTCTTCTCCAATTTTCTAAGTTTTCGGGTGGAATTGGCCTTCGGCTTCGCCACCTTGGGCTTGTTGCGGAAGGAAATTGTTGGTGTCGGAATAGTACGACCTGCTGACCTGACACTCGCATTCGGATCAGCGCCAACGGCTACAAGCGATGCCTCATACAGCGTCCACGAAGTCGCATATGCGAGCGGCACGTCGCCTTCGCGATGCTCGATTTCGTAGCTGTTTACGCCGTATCCTGCGCTAATCTGATTGTAATGGCCGTCGTTTATATCGGCGATCAGATCAGCGTTGCGCGAATTAAGCACGGCCGTACCGTGGACTTCAGTGCCGACACTTCTGACATCGTCGACTTTGCCGAGGATCGTGTTGACGCCTGAAAATGTATCGTGACAATCGACCAGTGGCATCCCGACCGTACGAGAGAAATCAAGGCCAGATGCCAGCAGCACTTCATCGACTTCTATATATGAATCCTCAGCATCGATTTTCGGCTGATCTGGATTTCGGATCGACGTGCGAACAGGCGTCTCTGTGCTGATGACGATGCCAAAAGATTTCTTTTCGACATCGACGGACGCAGGCACGCGAGCGAAAGCCCGTGTGCGCAGTTGTCCCTGAATTTGCTCGATTTTCTTCGGCATTCATCATTCCAGAAATTGTTATCTGAGATGATGATGCAGGAGGTTTCTGCAAGATTTAAGTGCGAATTTTTAGAAAATGTTATATGACAAAAATTACTATTACGGGGGAATTGGATGCATCGAGTCTTAGTCAGCACAATTGTTTTCACGGTAATATTCGCCGCTTCAGAAAGTGTCGCACAAAATAAAAACGAAGTAGTACCGACAATTCGTGATTATATTGAGAATTTAAATAGCGAACTGGAAGACAGTTTAGCGGATATCGGCAGGGGCATAGAAACGGCAAATCTTTGGCTTAAGATCGAGAATAAACAACCTATATATTGCCCCCCTGAAGGAATAGTACTAACAGGCAGACAGTATGGTCAAATATTGAAAAATACCGTTAAGTCAAATCCGTCTATTAATGGTTTTGCTATTCAATATACAGGCATGGCATTGCTGACAGGATTAAAAGATACTTTTCCTTGCTCTGGTGATAATTAAAGATGCGTCATCAGCTTACCGGAAATTCCGGCCTATATCACGTAGCTCGCGAGCTTTCTCGGCGTGGCTGGCATGTGATGCCGACAGTGCGCAATGCTCGCGGTGCCGATCTATATGCGGCTTCCGACGATGAGAGCCGAGTGTTGCCGATCCAATCAAAAGCGCTGAGTAAAAAAGACCCAGTGCCACTGGGCACTTCGTTGGACAATCTGCGTTCTCATTGGTGGATTGTCACGATTAATGTAACTACTGACCTGCCAACGTGCTTTATAATGACCCTTAACGAAGTGAAAGCTGCCGCTCATCGGGGCGTCAGTCCGAAGACTGGTAAAATTTCATATTGGTTGCCTCCAAAGCTCTATGCGACGGATGAGTATAAGGAGGCGTGGCACCGATTGGGTGACCCTTCAGAGCTGTCTATTCTTTAGTTATAATCCTCCGTCAATCGACGGACGGGCAATAGAAATTTCAGCGCTACGAGCCGAGTCTGACAGCCATTTTTGGTATTAATTCTAGCCTGCGAATGTGGTTGTAATTCCAATGGCTTCGGTTGTATTTGTACCAGAACGGACTAGGTTGGTGGGGCGATCATATGCGACTGTTTATAAAATCACTTGTTGCTACAGCTTTATTCCTTTCATTCATCCAAGCATCATGGGCGGATGGTGTATTGAAGGATCAAACCGAAAAATGGGAAATCTATTACGACGCAACTAATAATAATTGCTTTACTTTGTATAAAAATATTGACGACAACGTTTTTTCTCTCGCAACGTATTTTAATGCTACCTACTCAGTTAATTTAATAAGTACGTCTCTTGCTGGCCTTAAGGAAGGGATGCATAAGGCAGTATTAATATCCGGATCAGAAAAAATTCCAGGAGAAATAAACTACTATAAGTTAGAGAAAAATGGTGTTCTGAGGTTTTATCAACCAACGGAATTCTTTTTAAATGCGATAAACAATAACGGTTTGCTTTTCGTTCAAATTGATAACAAGAATTATGGTCCGTTTATTGTCGACGGAATTAAAGAGGCGCAGCCGAAGCTTTCTTATTGCAGAGAAAAATATGTTCACCTTGAACAAGGAGAAGGTCGTCCAATAGAGAAGATAATTCCTCTAATCGATAAGAAAATTGTCGAGGTTAAGGAAGGTGTGGCTCAACCATGGTCGACCAGTGACGTCGGCACAATATTCAAATTTCCAAACTATTCAGTCGTTTTAAGCAGCCGAACTCGTGCTGACGACACTGTGACGCTTATCGTCGATGTCACAGAAGAAGGGTTTAAAACCGAAAGTTTTGAGCTTCCAAACCCAGAGGGCGTGACTGGCAATATAATGCTGTCGAAAATCGTAGGTGATTATAAGCCAGCAATAACTTTTACTAATACGACTATGAGTGGAGTTCAAGTAAGAGCCATATCGAACAATAATATTATAGATTTTGGAGAATATTCAAATACTGACGGATTACCTGTTTCCACGAGTAAAGACGGAATTGCAGACATTTTTGCTCTTCCTGACGATAGAGCTCTATCACTTAAATCTTCAGATAAGATAACAATTCCCGTTAGATTATATGCTATTAAAAATGGCAAAAAGGTGGACGTTACCAATGAAGAATATTACGTATCATATTACCAAGAGCTATTCGAAAACCAAGCTAATGAATGCTGGTTCAAGATAGACGAAGATATCTCTTCCTGTACTGGTTATTTTGCTTCATCTGCAGTTTTAGGGGTTCTTGATCCAGCAATTAATGCGTTTGAAGATAATTTAATTTCTCATCAAATGCATGATAAAGAAATTACATATTGCGAAAATAACGAATGCAAAACATACAAGTCATACATTAGTGCGATTGTTGACTTACTGCCGAAATGGGGTTTTATCGACAAGATAAATATTAAATCTCAAAAGAATGCAGATTTATCTCTTAAAGGATTATACAATAAAGTCTTCACTCCAGATGATGGCGGAGACTGCGAGGAGCTGCCAGTTTCTATTTCAAAAATAAAAGGATATCGAGGAGGTTCTATATTTACTATCGGTGGCGGTGAAGAAACTTGTGCATTTGGAAACTCCGAAATGATTGGTAATGCAGTTAGAGCAAGAGCGGTATGCACTGTAATTGACGCAAGTCCAAACTATAGGGAAATTCTAGTAGGTGTGAATGATGGTAGGTTAACCCAACTCTATGGTTCGGATGTTGTAACATACAAGGAATGTAAATATTGATTTTAACACATACGACTGCCGAATTATCAGTTTTTCGGCAGCCGTCGCAGTTTTTCGGCAGATCAGTGAACAGCAGCACCTTCGGCGTCATACTCCGCTAAAATCGCTTTCCGCTCTTCCTCAGACATCAGCTTTTCGTAGATCGGATATAGCAATTTCAATAGCTTGGCTCTTGTCTGATCTTCTGAGTTTTCGAGATCAATGTCCTCGACATCTTCACCAAAAGAAGCCGCCACCCGCTTGCGAGAAGTAAAGCCATTTTTCACGGCCTCAGCAAATGCCGTGATCTCTTGCAGAGGATGAATATGTCCCCTCGCCGGAGCCATCCATTCTACCTCGAACAAATCTTCCAAATCCTGATTTTCTGGCACCGACCATAGACCATGAAGCACGGCATATGACAGGAAACGACGCCAAACTGGCTTGCAAAATTGGTTGACGAACAGGTGATACTGAATGCTTTCGATAAAGCGCTGGGCTTCGAGCATCACTGCGCGATACGTCCTGTCGTTGAGCTTTTCGAAATTCATGGTGATATGCTCGACCGCGAGGCCCATCGCGACCGCGAGACCGCTCAAATGCTCGCGACGGAAAACTCCATAATTTGCATCAGACTGCGTCTGAGGCGCGAATTCGACGTCCCAATCTTCAGGTACGACTGCAAAACTTCCGCGTTCGACGGCAACGAAATCACTGCCATTTTCGTCTGTTTCTGCGTCGAATTCTTCACTCGGCTCATCTGTCGAAAGACGAGGCTTTTTGAAAGCGCCTGCAAACCCGGCTTGCGTAAGCTGCTTTTCAACTTGGGCTTCATCACTGGTGCGGATGCGCTCGGTTATGTTGAGAGCTGATGCGCCCCAAGGATACCCTCGGCTGTCTGACAGGCGCTCGGGCATATAAATATGCAGGATGTCCTCGGCTGGAACCCTTTTCGGAATGAGTGATTGCTGACCCGTCCCCTGCCAATCTTTTGGGTGAAAATCGTATAGCCAATAGCCGGATGGACGTTCTATTACATCGCGCTCGACGCCGGATACGATCCAGTTTCCATTGGGAGCTTGCAGTGTGTAGTCGAGCGGAAGATGGTCAGCTTCGAGCATCTGTAGCTGAAAATTGATACCACTCCGCATATCGCCTTCTCGGCGTTCACGGAAGCGGATCAGGGCTTCACCGTCGCGCGGTATGACAAATCCGGCGACATACTGAAGTCCGTAGAAATCCATGCGACCGCGAACGTCGGCTTCTTTCTGCCATCGATTCCATAGCTTCAGGAGCGCTTTGTCCTTGATTACAGGTTTGATCCCGTAGTGCACACAGTTGTTTGCAACCTGCCTGCATGCTTGTCGATAAAATGAATCGTTGGCATACATCCATCGACTACGACGACGAACTTTTTCGATCTCAGAATTATATCCGTTGGGGCCGACGTCGACGGATTGTTCGATTGTTTTCGAATTGCTTGCGGCTTCGAAGAAGTGCTTGGCGCTCTTAAAAATATTGGAAAAAATGGATGACCGTACAGACCGAGCATGTGTGCTGATGCGTCTGGATTTCGGTGCTGAAGCGCGTGTTTCTGCTTGCTGGGACATGGATTAATACCCCCTTTTTACGACGAAGGGGATCAGCTTCACAGCAGGTTTTCTGCGCTTGCCGTCGATGTCATCTAGTCGTGCATATAAGTGCGCGAGTATCTTCTCAGCATTCTCAAAATTTGTTTGAGTAAGTGATCCGCCAGCTGGATAGCTGATGCTTTGTGTACCGCTCGCAAGGCCTTCTTCAAGTGCAAGGATCGCATCCGTGCACTGCTCACGTGTCCATAATTTGAAGAGCCTCATTCGGACACCTCATCAATTGTGAAGGTGCCATCTTCATCGAACGAAACATCAAATGAACTGCAGTCGATAGGCATCTTGATAACGATATCATCGGCGTCGGCGGACTTCCCAAACTGCTTGAACGTGCCGTTGTCGCTTAAGCTGAAATTGCCAATATCTTTAAAATCACTCATCCAAAAATCTCCAAAAAATTACCAACGCCTTGCGGTCGAACCGACAACTCGGCCGCCTTGCTTTTTCCGCTTGATCGTAGGTTTCGGAACCGTCACTGGCTTCTCGTCCTGATCTTCGACGGCACCGTGCCGTTGCGGTTTGTTCTGCTTCTGATTATCCTTTGTTCTCTCTATATTAGAGGCTGTGGATAAACTTACGACAGGCGCGACATCCAACAGCTCACCCGTTTCGGGGTCATGCGAGGGAAGCACGTCTTCAATTCCGAGCCTTCTCGCTGCAAGATTCAAGTTGCGATATTCTCTTACTGATGCTTGCAGACCGCAGAGCGCGGCATATGCGTATACAAGGCAGTCCCATTCTTCGCCCGTCTGTGTGCCTTTTTTTCTCTCCCAATGTCGGCCACCTGTCTTTTTATCAATCTTCATTTTTTCAGCAGTCAGACCGTCAAAATATGAATCTGGGGTATCAGCCGGGAAAGTAGCGGCACCTGGGCCTCTGATCAGTATCATGCGACCTACGGCATCTTTTGCTAGCTGTGTGTCGACCATATACCAAGTTGGGCCGTTGCGTGTGCTGCGGGAAACTTTACGCGGCCAGACAGAAGAAGAACGTTTACCCTTGCCGATGTTATTACCTTTGATTGCCCAGACTCTGAGTCCAGAACGGGCTTTAGCAAAGGCTTTAGTCTGGTCTCCGTAAGATCCACCAAGATCAATTGCAGACGCCTTGATATTCATCTCGGTGCCGTCAGCTTTTTTAAAGCTACGATTAATAATGGAATCGAGTTCGGCATCAGCTTCTTCATCACCAGGTTCACCAAGTATGATTTTATGCATTATCAAGCGCGGCATACGCTTCTTATTCCAACCGAAAACGCTCACTTCACGACTTGCGATGCTTTCATGATCGCCGCCCTTTAACCCTTCCTTGTTTGTCTGAGTGTCACCTCCAAGAGTAAGAACGACGACATCATCAGGCACTTCAGCGCGGTAATTTATGCGCAGACTTTTCATGCTGTCAGGATCGATAGACTCGCCGCCGAGATCGTCCCAAGGCTCAGCCATCACGTTATTTATGAAGCGCTTCAGGAGTTCCGTATCGCCCTGAGCATCGTTCCATTGCTGTGCGAGAGTGATCCATCTTGCACCAGGTGCAGATGAGTGCCAGGCAGGCCAATGATATCCTCTGTGTCCAGGTCTGTTTGGAATTGCTGTAGGAATGAATTCACCGCTTTCAACGATATCTTCTTTGTGGTGCTCATCGATACGACAGCCCTCGGCTTCACACTGATACCAAGCTTCAGTCACATGACCGTGCTCGTTCGTATTCCAGCGGAATCCATAATCGGTTTTGTTAGTTCCCCATTTCAGATATTGGCTGGCCCCGCAGTGCGGGCAAGCAACATGAAAACGGCGTTGATCAGAAAGAAGCCATTCACGCCAGACGAGCGAGGTATCGCGAGAAAGAGGAGTGCTTCCGACCCAAAGTTTACTATCGATGAACGCGGTGCCACGGTCACGGTAAAGTGCCAGCTTGTCAGCTTGAGATTTCTCACTTTTCGACTGCCAAGCGTCCGCGTCGACTTCGTCAGCCATTTGCCATTGCGCTGATATACGACGGAACGCATCATCACTGGCGGCACCACGGAAATACAGTTGCGCGCCGTTGTTGAAGCGATGCTCATCCCAAGTGTCTTGTACTTCACCAGATTTAGGCTTTCTACGGATGCCAGCTAGTACGTCTTCAAAATGCGGTTCGATTTGATCCTTGTAATAGCCCTTCGCGTCGTCGTCGGTCGGTTGCGTCAAGATAGCTTTGAGAGCGAGATACGAAATGCCGTAAAAAAGCATTGTCTTCAGAAAGCTCGACCAACCTACTTGAACACCTTTTAAAACGGTAATTTGATCGACCTCAGGATCAAGTGCATCGAGAGCAACTGGTCGCTGAAAGCCGTTAAGCATCATGTTACCAGGCGCAAAACTCACCTGTTTCGGCAATTTTATGTTTTCATAAATCCACTTAATTGGGTCTAAGAACGGAGGAATTTGAAGAGTATCATTGCGCAGATCATCGAGTGCTCCATCAAATATGGCGGCACCTTCAGTTAAATCTAATTGCTCAAACAATGACTCATTCAGCATGCTGATTTACTCCGCAGCGTGCTTAAAATCTTTGTCAACGCGGAGAGTTTCAAGAGCAGAACGGACTTGTTTGTCAGCGACTTCTCTGACTTTTTGAGCAACGCTGGCTTCAACACGACCTGCGATAGCATCAGGTAACATCATCAGACGGCTACGGATTTCAGAATAATCCTTCGAAATCCGGTCAACGACGTGGGAAACGCGCACAACGGTTTTTACCGATTCAGCTGCTTCGAGTTCAGTGATTATCGCAGCGGCTACAGCTCGGCGTCGCTTAGCTTCATCTTCAGAAGTTTTGCCGTCGCTACCCAGAATGCCAAGCTTCTCGACGGCGGAATCTGCTGCGCGCTTTTCTAGCCAGCGCACGACTTCAGCCGTATCAAAACTCCAAGCTTTTCCAATATTTTTATCAGCTTCTTCGATATAAGGAAGCCCGTTCTTAAGCCAGGTGTAAATAGTATTTCTATCTCGATGCAAAAATGTCGAAAGCTCTTGAAGCGAAACAATCCGATTTTTGATAGCAACTCGCGATGATGCTGAAATATTTCTAAAAGTGTCGTCAGTGCTGAAGATTTCTGAATTCTCATCGGCTGATTTCAGCACCGCATTAGCTACTTTTTTCCTTGCCATTTAACGCTCCAATATTTCAAAACTCCTTGAAAACATTGGACTTCAGCGCTCTGCAAGATTCTACATCAAAGATAAAATGCTGGTGGGGGTGGTGATGATGAATGCTAAAAAAAAAATTTGGAAAGAGCGATGCCGTGCCGTCGCCAATTACCCGCATTCCATCGGAAATGTTCAGGGTCCCATCGACGATGTGAAAATATCGATCACATCGCCGATGGTTTGACCAACTATATGCGGTTTTTCGCCTCGCTTTTAGCGTGTTTACCGAGTCTGGCTTGTTCCTGCTTAATGGCGTCAACGCCGCCCGTCAGCAACTCCTTCGCATCCTCTTTAGGTGCTTCGGACAATTGGCAAGAAAACTTGTATTCTTGCTGATGTTTTCCCTCTATATCCATCTGAATGACAGTTTCTAGGGTTTCTCGATCTATCGTGAATTGTCCAAAACTAACATTAGTCTGAGTAATTTCTTGTTTCTTATTTCTAGCTCGCAACAAGTCTGGCATATAATTGCCATCTCGTAATTGTTCTATATTTAGTCCTAGATATTTATCTTCAGTTTGTTGAATGTTTCCGACGAGGTATTGCCCAGCAGAAAACGTATCTCCAGCGATATTCTTATCGAACTTCAAAATGAATCCAACAGCGTTTATATCTTCAAAAGAAGGAATGTTGGAGTTATATCCCTCAATGCTGGTTTTAACTCTTATATTATCGATAGATAATTTTTTCTCATCAACAAGAGTTTTTTCATTGTGAGTATAGCGAAGAAGCGGATAATTATTCATGTTGTCTTTGAAGGCAACAATTTTATAAGTGTTATTGAACGCATCAACACATCGCAATGAAAAGGATACGCTATCCAACCTTGATTCCGCATACCCTGATGGGTTGCTCATTATTTTCTCAGCCGTATAAACAGCTTCTTTTGCCTTATCCGTCTTTGCCGCAATGATAGCGTCTTCTTTCTCCGCTTCCACCTGGCGCTGCTGTCGAAGAATGTTTTCCTCTTCTTCTCTCTTTTTCTGCTGCACTTCATTGAATTCTCGGATTCTTTTCTCAGTGGCCTTCATATCGTTAATCAAAGTGACCACATTCTCGGACGTAAATTGGTCCAAGTTGCCGGAAATTTCTGTGCAATTGTATTCATTATCGTCGACCTTGTACTGCGGTCGCTGTCCCGGATCAGCTTGGTTTTGGTAAACTCTAGCTTTCATCGACCCGTCATTCTTATTGATGACGAGGCCAGTAACGAAGGCTTCGCCTTCCTTATACAGTGTCTGACGGTCGAAATTGATGCCACTGAGATCAGATTTGTTGTATTTTGGATAGTATTCGAGGTCTTTGAAATATCCCGCAGCAATATAGCTGTCGGTGTCATCGGATTTTCCAATGAGACTTTGTCCGCTTAATGAAGCTATTTCGGTGCCGAACTCGTGGGCAACGATCAGGGTATTAATTCCTTTTGCTGCCGTGACAGAATCAAGCTTCGGACTAACAGAATTTGATGTTGACAGATATGGAAACTTCTTAATATTCGTCGAAAACTTAATTACATTTATATAGCTCTCTTCGAAATTTTTACTCTTACACGTGTAGCCCTTGTCTGCATACGACGCTAGATAATTGGCGACAGCATTTGGATTTTTAAGAATTTCCTCACGCGTAAACGAGTGAGCTGCACTTGAAGAAATGATTAGTCCGAAAGTCGCAAACTGCAGTACTCCAATTCGCATTGCCAAGCCTCCGCGCAAATTTAAATCTAGGCGTATCCATGTCACCCAGATCAACGTTTTTCAAGTGAACGAAAACGATGACCGATGCTGTGAATTCATGTGAATAGCGGGGAGGAAATTATTCCCACTTGACGGCTGCGCCAAAAGAGAACAGATAGTGAACATGTAGGCCGTATGGTGGCGGCGACCTTCTGACAACTTGAACCTGTAACTCCTGCGTTGGGAGAACGATGACGTGCGCCGTCCCGAGACCATTGAACGCTTATATCTTGATTTCGACGGCTTTTTCGCGAGCGTTGAACAGCAGGCAGATCGGCGCTTGAGAGGCCGTCCGGTTGGTGTCGTTCCCTTTGAAGGCACTGACCGCACCTGTGTGATAGCGTGTTCCCGAGAGGCCAAGGTATTCGGCGTGAAGAATGTGATGAATGTCGAAGAAGCACGAAAACTTTGCCCCGACATCATTCTGGTGCCTCAGAAGCCAGACCTGTATCGACGGGCTCACAACGCACTCCTATGCGAGATCGAGACGGTCATCCCCATCGACACGGCAAAATCCATCGACGAGCTGACTTGCAAGTTGGACGAGGATGGACGTCGCGATCCCGAATTGCTCACGCAACGCATCAAACGGGCGCTGGCCGAAAATATTGGCCCTTATATAACCTGCAGTGTCGGATACGCGGCAAACCGCCAGCTGGCAAAAATGGCATGTAAAGCTGGCAAGAAATCCCATGGACGATACGGGGACGGCCTAGCTATCTGGTGGCCTGCAGAGATGCCAGCGCCGCTATTCAAGACAGAACTAGAAGATATCCCCGGCATCGGTGCGAGCATGGCCAAGCGGCTATATCGGGTCGGGGTTTTCAGCACCGAGCAGCTATATCGGCTTCAGCCCAAGCACATGCGGAAGCTTTGGAACTCGGTCAATGGCGAACGGCTCTGGTACGCTCTTCACGGTTACGACATTCAGGCACCCGAACAGAGCCGTGGAATGTTT
>Ga0256901_1000188_pt1 | contig 40697 bp, 31 predicted proteins | sample MC6MC0689MT_FD_190200 | JGI IMG/M metagenome (GOLD analysis project Ga0256901, IMG submission 190200) | Metatranscriptome of enriched soil aggregate microbial communities from Iowa State University, Ames, United States - MC6-MC0689-MT... | ecosystem: Environmental > Terrestrial > Soil >... | reverse complement strand
GGAAAACTATGTCCCAATTTAACGAACAACAATTTGTATATCATGATGAATTCAAACCAAAACAACAAAAGCATGAATGTCGCATTTTTAATTTATGATCAAGTCGAAGCACTTGATCTCAACGGTCCACTGGATGTATTTATCAAGGCCAATGTCATCGCAGCCGGAAGTTACCATTGTTATACCGTCGGGAAGACCAGAGAAGCCGTGCAAATGGAGGCGGCGACCATGGCAATCATCCCGACGCACGGCATACAAACCGCTCCCCTTCCGGATATGATTGTTATTCCGGGAGCCAATCCCGATTGCGTAATGGAATACCTACAGGATAATGATTTTCAGCAAACCTTAATGAAATGGGTCAAAGGTCACTATGACCGAGGCGCGATTATTTTTACAGTTTGTACCGGAAGCATGCTGCTATCCAAAACCGGTATTTTGGATCATTATGAAATTACGACCCATGCCATGCTACTAGATGCATTAGAACAGCACAATCCAAAAAGTATCGTCAAACGTGCTGTTCGGTTTGTCGATCAGAAACAATTGATCACCACAGCGGGCATAACCGCGGGAATAGATGCGGCGCTTTATCTAGTGGAGCAGCATTATGGAAAAGAACTGGCCGAAAACATTATTGAAATATTTGAATATCAGCAAGGTGCGCGCAATCGACAGCAATGAGATTGACAATAATAACAACTTACTAATAATCCGCTAGGTCGCAAAGTAACATCGTTTAAAAAAATATATTATAAAACATTCAGAAATCTAAGTATAATTGCATGCTCGAATTTTTCATCAACTGGTGAAATGGGTAAATCCCATACTGAGCTTTATTAGAAAGGAATCACACAAACAACACATTATGAAAAGGACCATCTCTTTGACCTTAACTGCCTTGGCTTTAACTTTTAATGTTGCATCTGGCCAGGAAAAAGAAGTTAATTTCGATAAAACCTATATGAGCAACAACGATGGCAAAACAACAATTGAAATCAACGAGAGTCAAGAACTCATCTACATTATCCTCGCATTGACAGATTTGGGAAAAGAGAATCCGAATATGACAAAGCAGCATACAGCTTATTTTGAAGAAGTTAAGACACACTTTTCACCTTTTTCTACACTTCCTGTCGTAAAGAAGTTTGATCAATTGCTACGGGAAAATTTAATTAACTATTTCCTTCTTGCGGGCAACGCATACGGTTTTCACTTCAAGGACAATCAGTTGATACCAACAAAAATTTATATTTTTCCCGCCAAAGGAATTGGCAAATTCCAGGTCAAAATCAATCCTATCAATAGCTATCTCAAAGAGCTGGAAGAGTTTGTCAATAAAACAGGCTATCGGGAATTCTATAGAAAACATCTACCTTACTACGACAGTTTAAAGGCAGAATATCTAACATATGCATCTATTGCTGAACAGAAGGAATGGCTCAAAAGGAAATTTGACTATAAAATCAACAGCTACCGGGTATTGACCTCACCATTAATTGCTGGCATGATTGCCACCCATACTTTTGAAGATAAGGGATTCAAAGAAATTCTACTTTTTCTGCCGACCCTGCGAGAGGACGAATCGTGGAGTATGAAATTTAGAAAAGCGATAAATACCCGCATTATTTTTACAGAGATCGATCATAACTATGTGGGTCCAGTTAGCGAAAAAAACGCTGAACGGATAAATGCCATCTTTCAGCATCGGGAGAAATGGGTAAATGCTGCTAATAAAAGTACCGAACATTACCCCAATCCCATCAAAGTATACGATGAATATCTAACATGGGGTCTATTTATACTTTACTGTTACGATAAAATTGGGGACGACCATGATCTTTTCGGCCAGATCGTCGATAATATCAATGATATGATGATCAATAAAAAAGGATTTCCAAAAGCAAAAGAATTTAATGCCGAATTACTCCGTATCTATAAAAATAATAAGGATAACCAAATTGAGCATTTATACAGACCACTTTTGGACTGGAGTGAAAGAGAGACAGTGGGCTTTTAGCTGTTGATGAAACTGGACTTCCCGGAATGATCCGAATTGTTGAACGGATGACATTTTACGGATTACCGCAACATCCAATTCCCTTTATTTGAAGATTTTAAGCGCATAGGAGCAGGTAACAACCTTGACCCTAGCCCAACCAGTTTGCGCTAAATTTCGACATTCTGGATCAGCTACAAGTTAGGACACCTAACTAAGTTTGTATTGACAATAAGGTCATCACTTAATGATTCAATTATCATGAAAAAATCAATTTTTTATCACGCCGGCTGTCCGGTTTGTGTCAGCGCAGAACAAGACATTATCGGCCTTATCGGCGAAGCGAATGTAGAGGTTGTCAATATTGGCGAAGACCGGGCACGTATCGGTGAAGCGGAAACAGCAGGGATCCAGTCAGTACCGGCGCTGGTCACACCCAATGGAAATGTTTTACATATCAACTTCGGTGCCTCCCTGGCAGATGTAAAGGGCTAGTTCCAAAGGCTGCAAGAGCACCACTACCTTGCAGCCTTTTTTCTTGTTTTCAATCTTAAAAAATTAAAAAAATGAAAGTAACAGTTTGGGATACCTATGTAAAAAAACAAAATGGCGAAACAATGCATTTTGATATTATTGCGCCAGAGTACATCCGTGAGGAGGCCATTATCCATCAAATGGGGAAAGAATACCTGGCCACAAAACAACATGCAGATTTGCAGTTAACCGCAAAGGAATGCCGCTTATGCCATCAGGAAATCGCCAGTGCGGAGATGCTGGAGAGCCTCCATGCAAAAGGTTATTTTATTATCGAAATGGAAGGTTGTGATTAGCTCCTCCAAAACAGCAGTCAGCACTCCGACAGCGATCGACCGTAAGATCGCATCTGCCCTGGAGAAAGTATCGCAGGTGCTGCGCACGCTTGCCTGGAAGAAGGCGACCGAACAGTCCATCAATCCAATACAGCTGCAGATCCTTATTTTCCTGCTCCAGCATCCGGAGCAGCAGGTTAGCGTAAGTCTACTTTCCGGCACGTTTAATATCTCCAAAGCCAGCATCAGCGACACCATTAAGCTACTGGAACGTAAAATGCTGATTGAAAAAGTATACGACCCTTCGGACTCCAGAAAGTTTACAATCCAGCTACTTGCGGAGGGCCGAATAAGCGCATTGGAGGCCGCTCTTTTTGACAGAGCGCTGTTGTCGGGCATCGGAGAAATGGCTGCTGTAGATAAAGAAAACCTCTTTTCCACCCTTTCGCAGCTCCTGCACAAGCTATACTGTGTCAATGTCATCAGTCATCAGCGGATGTGTCAGACCTGCCAGCATTACCGAAAGAAAGAAAACCTTCACTACTGCAACCTGCTGCAACAGTTTATGGCTGTCGCAGCATTACAGATTGATTGTCCCGAACATCTGGCCCAGCCCTAAATAGCGAGAACAAAATACTGGGAACATAAAAAGCCCCTCCAAAAATAGAGGGGCCATGCAGCCTGTTAAAAGCACACCCTACTGTAACAGATACCACGCCTATTCTTTTGCTGGAATCTTCACCCCCAGCTTCAGGATATAATCTCTATTCTAAGCGATCACCATAGTCGTTCATACCCCTCTGCTCAAGCGATACCGCATCCAGGGGATTTACTCCACCGTAAACCAACGGTAGCTCTCAGCCGGTATGGTGATAGTCATTGTTGTTTTAGCCAGATGATCTAAAGAGGCTGTTTTTACCGTCTTGTCATCAAAAGTTATTTTCGCACTTCCCTTTAATCCCGTGTAGTAAAGAGGGATCTCAATGGTCCTTGTGATGGCAGTTTTCAACGGATTAAACAGCATCCCCAATCCCTTGCTCCCTTTCTCAGCTGCATTCACATGCAAAAAGCCATCCCAATCACGGCCATCTGCACGGCGCAAGTGGATCAGGTCGGCATTGAGGATCGTACGGTATTTTTTATACCATTGGATCACATCAATCACTGTCTGCTTGGTCTGCTCCGTATCATAGAGACGGGGACCGCGGTAGCAGGCCTGCACCCCAGCACCATAGTATTGCATCATCAGTTGCTTATAGTCCTCCCGATGCTCATGCAGCGGTTCCAATACCGCCTCTTTTCCTCCTCCCTGATAAGCAGTTAAGGGTACAAATCCCCAGCCCATGGACGGGTTCTGTTCCCAAAGTGCATCAAAGATATTCTGCCTATTGAGGATACGCTGATTTTCGCGAGGGAGTGAAAAGTTCACTTCCCGATACCCTATTCCCGTCTTGTTGGAACCGTCCAAAAAGTACCAGTCCGGAGAATTGATATATACGCCACGGGCATTCAGCCAATGATAGAGCTGCTTTTGCATATTAAATTGCACCCATTGGCTATCTTCGAGTCCATGATGACCAGGATGGCTTGTTGAAGCGCACTGATCACCAGGAAAAGGACCATCATTTTCCCAGATATCAAATCCGGTTTTTTCAAAAAATGTTTTGATCCGTTGAGCGTAACCTATCCCCCAGTTTGAACCAAAACAAGGAGCATTCCCGAAAAACGTTCCACCTGTCTTTCCCGTCTTCGGGTTGATAATATCATCCGCTTCACTGATCTTGCGCGAACTAAATAAAGAGTAGGCTCCAATTTTTATGTTTTTGCTGTGCGCATAATCTGCCAGCTTTTTCAAGGCCGCAAGGTTTCCGGCTGTTGTATCCTCCATATTTACATGGCTGCCAAAGCTAAGGATGAGTGCTTCGTACCCTGTGGCGGCGCACTGGTCAATGGCGGTGTAAACCTGCTCATCTTTTTTGCTCACCAGGTGCATAAAGATCGGATTAGCGGTAGTCCATGGCGCGATGGTCCGATACATCTTTCGGACGGCCAGTCCACGACGCTCCCGATCATAACTATCCATCAGCAGTTCCCAGGAGCGGATCGAGCTGAAGTAGTCCTTTGCAGCAAGTTTGATACCTACACCCACCGTCGGGTACACCTCCATGATCGCGGGCGTTTTTAAATCGTAGTTCACCTGTGAGGTATAAGTAGAATCCGCTTTCCAATGTAAAGACTGATCGCTCAAATGATACCGCATGGCATTATTGAACGCAAAATTACTTTCGACGTAAAGGCCATGTTGTTTTTTCATGTCCTCCACCGAACCTACCACCGCACTTTCTTCTTCAACAAGAGCCAGCTTCTCGTTGATCACCTGATTGATCTGCACGGTCTGGTTGCCGCTGTTCTGAATGGTTACCCATTTACTGATCAATGGGATCCCATCGTAGATGGCATAATGTACTTTCACTTCAATTCCGGATAATGCGGCGGCAGCCGGAGCAGCATAGGTAAAAGTCAGGACCTTCCCTTTTCCGGCAGCCTTATGTGTAGACCACCATTTGTCCCCCTTCCAGGGCAACAGTGGATCCAGTTCACTGATCTCATGTTTGACATAACTAAAATCTTCAGGTTTTGCCGTAAATGTAGGCATCCATTCCGGTCGCAGGTAAGCGCGTTCCTTCTGCCCATCCACCCCACCGACATTATACCACTTGCCGTTGAGCTGCAGCTGAGCTTCAGGCTGTACGGCACGAATCAGCTGTTGTCCTGTAGTTAAGTTGGTAAAATCATAGCAGAAAGCATTCGGCTTGATCCAGAAAGAACGGCGCACGAGCCCGTTGTCCAAGACGATATTCTGGCCATCTACCGCAATGCGGGATTGGTATGGTGCAGCACCACTGATCAACCAGTCCTGCGGCTTATTCCCCTTTTTCTGTGCGAATCCATTTTCCGCGGCTATTAACGCTAATGCAACTAAAAGTAACTTCAATCTCATGTTCTGTATAAATTAGGAAAGTAATCGTCGTTTCAGTATTGCCCTGCTGGTATTGGAGCAGGGCACTCGTATTTTATTGGGTTTATAATCCTGCCAATGGATCAAATATACCATTTCCCCAGCCCTTTGTCTGCTGCAATTTCGCATTGCCCTGCATGGTCGCTATAGATAAGGGTAGAAAATACATATTCTGGTTATAGATCATCGGTGAAAAATCACGTTCGGTCAGGGTATACGTATACCCTCCCGGCGCTCCTGCCTGCTGATGCAATACCAAAGCGAAACGTTTCTGTTGGCCTACCATGATCTGATCCATGGCTTTCCATCTACGGAGATCCCAGAGGCGCTTCTGTTCAAAGGCAAATTCAATATAACGCTCATCCCGTACTGCCTGCCGCATCTCTGTCTGTCCCATGGCGGGGTTCAGTCCATAAAGCTTACCCGCCAGTTCGGGATCCCCGGCCGTCGTTTCGGTGATGCCCGCCCGTTTGCGAATGGTTTTCAGCACATCAAAAGCTTCAGCCAGACGGCCTGTCTCCAGGGCCGCTTCAGCCATATTCATCAGCACTTCGGCATAGCGCATTTCGATAAAATCCGTTCCCGAGATCTGGGAATTGGTGATATCCAAAGATTCATCGATCGCCTTACGCGAATAATAACCTGTCAGTGAACCATTTTGCTTACCATAAGCGTAGCCATTTTGTGCATTATCATAGAGCGCCATGGTCGTCCCCAGGTAACTGGCACCATTGTACACAATGGTCGTATAAAAGCGGTCATCCCGATTTTGCCAGCTCAGGGATGCATTACCGTCAAATTGTGGGCTATTCCACTGTACTTTCTTGCCGCTTTTGAGCGGAAAGGCATCCACGAGTTTCTGTATTGGATGGCAGCCGCCCGTTGCATTGGCCGTAAAATCAATGGGGCGAACCGCAGCATCCCGGTTTTGGCTGCGTCCAGGTTGCAAGTAGCGGATGGCAAAGACGACCTCTTTGTTCATCTCGGCCAGGAATAAACTTGCATTGTCATATTTGTCTACCAAGCCATAGCCATTGGCATTTAAAAACGTTAGTGCCTCCTGATTGGCCTTGTAAGCTGTCTCCCAGGTAGATGCTGTATTATTGGGGTTAAACTGTGGGCTTGCGCGAAACAGCAGCACACGACCTTTCATCGCCAATGCCGCAGCCTTGGTAACCCGTCCCAGATCATCTGCAGATGTATATTTTGTGGGAAGCTCATCGGCAGCCTGGTTCAGTTCATTGACGATAAAATCAAAACATTCCTTTGTGCTGTTGCGCTCCACGAGCAGATCCTCGGTACGTTCCTGCGGTGTTAAGATCAACGGTACACCACCATAACGTTTCACCATCTCAAAATAAGTGTAAGCCCGGATATAGCGTACCTGCCCTTTCAGCACCTTACGTGTTTCGGGGGCAATGGTACTCTGAGGCCCATCGATTTCCTTCAGGAAAATATTCATTTTCCGAATATCGCTATAGGGCCAATATCCAGGTCCACCATTATCAATAGTCGTTGTTCCGTCTATCCAGCTTGTTTTTCTGGATGCTTCATCCGTAGCGTCTGCAAGACCGACATCCCAACCCGGCAGTGTCATGTATATATTGTTGACAAAGGCCGTCGCCAATTTGGGATCCGACCAGACCACAGGTTCACTGATCGCCGATAGATCGTTCTTGTCCAATACCTTGCTGCACGAACTCATCACGAGTACCCCAGCGGCTAATAAGCTATATAATGTGTTAAAATTTTTCATTGCTCAAAAAAGATTAATTGATCATTGGGGTTAAAATTTGAAGGATAAACCAGCCGTAACACTCTTCATGATCGGGTACTGGTATACGCCATAGTCACCCGCTATTGCCTCCGGATCGGCCACCTTGATGCTATCAAATGTCAGCAGATTGGTTCCCGACACATACACCCGCAATCCGCCAATTCCCAGGCGTTTGATCAATGATTCACTTAGTGTATAGCCAATCTCCAGATTTTTCAAACGCATGTAGTTGCCGTTCATCAACCAGAATGACGAAGCGTCCCTGCTGGCGCCAAGGCTACTGGCACCGATTCCACCTACCCGAGGATATTTCCCATTCGGCGTCTCCGGCGACCAGCTATCCGTGAAAATACGGAGTACAGCCTGTTCGTCCCATAGGTCCGCTCGATTAGGAAACATAATTTCGCGGTTGGCCACGCCTTGGAAAAATGCATTTAAATCAAGCCCTTTCCATTTTCCACCCAAGGTAAATCCGTAGATGATTTCCGGATTGATGCTTTTTCTACTTAAGACCACATTATCCGCACCAGTAATATTACCGTCACCATTTTGATCTTTTAGCCTTACATCGCCGAGGCTATAGGCAAATCCATTATAGGTAGGTAGCCCTGCAAGGTCAGCCGCTGTACGAGCGATCCCTTCCGATTGGTAGCCCGTAATGAAATCAATCGGTCTTCCCACACGCTGTTGATAGTCAAATGCTCCGGCCAGGACATCCCATTTTTCCACTTTATTACGTGCAAAACTGAAGTTTCCACCCACAAAATAACTCAGGTCTTTATTGATCTGCCGATCGTGGCGCAACGAAAGCTCAATACCGTAGTTGTTCACAATACCATAGTTTTCACTTGGCAAAAGCGCACCAAAGGTATTTGGTGTTGACGCTAGCCGCCGGCCTAGGATATCATAAGTGTGTTTTTGAAAATATTCCAGGGAGCCACTAAGTCCGCCTTTCAAAAAACTAAAGTCAACTCCGGCATTGGTAATACGCGTCTTCTCCCAGGTAATATCATAATTCGGTAAGGCCCCAGGCATAATTCCCGCTGTGGCACCGCCAAATATAGCACCTGGTGTGATCGAATAACGATTGATATAACCATATTCGGCCACATTGTCACCACCATCATTCCCCAGAAGTCCATGGGAAATACGGAGTTTGAGGTTGTCCACAAAACTCCATCTATCTTTAACAAAAGATTCCTCTGACAACACCCAACCTACTGCAACAGAAGGAAAAAAACCCCAGCGTCCTTCGGGTGCAAATTTTAATGAAGCATCGTACCTGAAATTGGCTTCCAGGAGATAGCGATTGTCATAGCCGTACGTAAAACGGCCTACGTAGCCCAGCCGACCAGTTTCGGTTTCGCTACCCGTCGCATCTTTATTTTCTGCGGCGGCATCACCTATAAAGAGCTGTTCGATCGAGGTCGACAGCATTTTATTGCGGAATCCGTAGAGATAAGCGGTATTGCCCTCGCTCTGTTCATACAGGAAAAGTCCGGTCACCGCGTGCTTGCCAAATACGCGGTTATAATCCAAGGAGAGATTCAGGGTATAGGAATTATTCTGATTAAAGGATGCATAGGCACTGTTTTCCCAGTCCCCCAGCTGCAAAGTCCGGATCACCTTATCCGTTGTGATATGGTTGTGTCCACCTGTTGTTTCAAACTCAGCCACATTATATTTCTTCCGGACGGTCTTATTATAATCATAGTATTTCCGGTAGTTCATCGTCGCATTGGCTTTCAGTCCTTCAATACCCGGTATTTTATAATCCAGACGCAAAAGCCCATTGAAGGTATTACGGTTCCATTTGCTAAAACCTGCATTATCAATCAATGCAATGGGATTCCATTGCTGGTAGGCCCGCACATAGTTATCCCCGATTTTCCAGGGCATCATCGGCGGTTTGTTGAGCAGGCCACGATAGAGGTCAAACATTCGGTCATCATCACCACCATCGTAAGGCCAATAAGGTCTTGAGCGCCCTTGCAGGGAGGCATCCAGATTGAGCGACACACTCAGCCTTTCGGAAATCTTTGCATCGACATTCGACCGCAAGTTATAGCGGTTATAGTCCAGGTTGTTGAACGCTCCGTCCTGATAATAATAGCCAATGGAAGAGAAATAACGGATATTTTCGCTCCCGCCATTCACTGTCAGGTCATGCTTGGTATAAACGGGATCATGCCAAGCACCTTTAAACCAGTCGTAATTGGTCTGATTGTCCTTAAAATATTGGATTTCATCATCCGTATAATAACTTGGATCCGTCAGTGGGAGATTATTGAATTTGGCTACCCTATTTCTATAGATCGAATGTTCATAGGCGTTCATTCTTTCGGGCACACGTGTATAGGTATCTTTTCCCACAAAAGAGGAATAGGTGATGACGGGAGCCTGCGTACTGCCGCGTTTGGTGGTGACCAAGACGACACCATTTGCCGCCCGGGCCCCATATACGGCTGCCGATGTGGCGTCCTTCAGAATGGAAATCGTTTCGATCTCTTCCGTGCTCAGGGCCTGAAAATCATTGAGCGTACGCGGGATACCGTCGATGACATACAGCGGAGCGGTACCATTGGTCGTGCTTTTACCGCGGATGACAATGTCCGAACCCGAACCGGGGCCGCCACTGCGCTGGCTGGCAAATACCCCATTCACACGCCCAGCAAGGGCATTGGTGATATTGGATGTTGGGAAGGTATTCAGATCCTTGCCCGACACGCTGGAAATGGAGCCTGTGATATTTCGCTTCTTTTGATTGCCATAACCGACGACAACCACCTCATCCAGACCGACGTTGGAAGATGATAATACAATTTTTAGTTCACCTAGATTTTCCAGAATAAGTTCCTGCCGGTCGTAGCCCACCGAGCTAAAGACCAAGCGGTCACCGACAGCGGATTTTTCTAATGTGAAACTACCATCCTCGGCGGTCTTGGTGCTAGTTGCCTTGCCCAATACGGCGACACTGACACCGCTGATCGCTTCCCCTTTGTCGTTTCTGACGATCCCCTTAATTCCCTGCTGTTGTGCAGTGATGTTATTTGTGGCAGATTCCATGGCATTTAAGTTTGTCGTACGACGTTCACGGGGCGCAATGGAGTACAGCTCATTATTGAGTTTGGTGACTGTGGCATCAGGCATCAGTTCTTGCAAAAATTGGATCAGCTCCCCTTTTGACTTAGGCGTTTCAGATCCATTGGCCGAAATCTCTTTAAGCAAATCCGGGCTGTAGCTAAATTTTACGTTGAATTTTCGCTCAATTTTGTTCAGCAACTGGATGATAGATTTTGACGTTTCCACACGTTGCATGGCGACTCCCTCACGCCAGGTGCTCCCCCAGGCCAGGGCAGCAGGAGACATTGCCAGTGCCGTAAGGACAAATGTCGGCCCAGCAATTCCTTTCAGAATTTTACTCATAATAATTAGTTTAATTGGTTGGGTTCAATAATATACTTGCCGTCGATGAGCTCCACGGTACAGTTCAATGATTTACTTAAAGTATTCAACGCCAGATTCAGGTCATTCCGCGGTATATAGCCCGTAAATGTCATCCGCGATAAATTGGTATCTGCGATTTCAATGGAGCAGGAATATTGACGTCCTATTTTCCGCACCACGTCTTTCAGCAGATCATTATCAAAGGCCAGCAAGTTATTTTTCCAGGCATTATAGAAGACCGTATCGACCGATTTTTTTTCCATGCGCTGCTCCAAAGAGCTGAAAAGAGCCCTCTCCCCTGGTTGCAGTCGCAGCTGCTGATCCGCAGCATTCACTTCGACACTACCTTTATTGAGCACCACATATGCTTTATCTTTCCAGGCGCTCACATTAAATTCGGTACCCAATACCTTGACATTCATGCCAGCAAGGGTATGCACGATAAAAGGTTTTTTCTTGTTATGAGCGACACTGAAGTAGCCATCCCCTTTGATCCAGACCTCCCGGATGGAATCTATGCCGAAATGGTTGGATACCTCGAGCTCGGAACCCTTGTCTAGCGTAACCGCTGTCCCATCCGGAAGCTGATAGATTTTCTTTTCATCTGCTGCACGATAGACCGTTTTAATACTTTTGGGGATCTGCTGTACCGTAAAGAGATAATATATTCCTGATAGCATCAGCAATGAGGCAGCCACCGCCCACCACCTTCCGGGCCTGAAACGTGAATCTGCAACTGGCTGAGCCGGAATTTCAGTCTCGACAATAGCTGCAAAAATCCGGTCCGAAGCATCCGCTGTCAGTACATCTTTTTTGGAAATAGATGGGGCAATCTGGTCATATTCAGGAAAGGCATCCCTATACTGTTCCTCTTTAAGGACCGATAGCAATATATCTATTTCAGCCTGGGTACACTGCCCATGGATAAATTTGATATAAAGCGCGGTTACTTCTTGGTTGGTCATCATATTTACTCGGTTATATAGAGCTAATACAACCAAGTCACTTCGAGGGACGATCCCCTTTTTTTATTTTTTTTGAATATAATGATAAAAGACTAACAGTAAGCTTGTTAAATTTGCATTTACCTCCAGGTAATGGCGAATAAACTTAAGTGATTTCACCATTTGGTCCTTGACGGTATTTTTGGAGATATGCAGTTGTTCAGCAATTTCCTCATGGCTCAAATTCTCTTCGCGGCTCAGTCTAAAGATACGCTGACGCTGGCTAGGCAGCTTCTCTACCGCCTGATCGTAGATCCCTTTCAGTTCTTTATAATGGACGAGTTCTTCGACGGCATTACTTTCGATGGAATAGTTGTAGAAAACATCGTTCAAATAAGTCTGCTGAACCACAAAAGACTTCAATTTGTTGTAAATGGTATGTTTGGCAATGGTGAAGATATAAGACTTGATATTTTTATCACTATCGATTGACTCCCAATTGAGCCAAAGTTTCATAAAAACATCCTGCACCAATTCTTCGGATAGTTCCCGCGACCTAAAAAAACGTAAGGCATAACCAAACACATCATCTTTGTATTGGTCAAAAAGAGCCTTAAAAGCATGTTCTTTACTTAGGAGATTGGTACTACCCATTGTTTATAAAACAGTTCTGTTGGCGAAATATAGGAGATTTAATCAAATTGCAAAAAATTAAAAGTCATGCAATCGATTGTTTAAAATTCGTCTCCCCCCATCCCAGAACATGGGATCCTCGTGTTTGACTAACTCTTCTTAATCTTTCATCAAGCTGCTATTCATGATAATCTCTTTTATCTTAATTTCTGTATCATAAAATAGATCCATATTTTCATTTGAAGTATTTTCCAAAACTACGAGGTCTATATCGCTCTCCGGAAAATACACCTTAAACGAAACGAAACCTGAACCTCCGCCCGTATGTCCGATAAATTTTATCGGTGTTTTATCGCTAATTCTTACACCATACCCATAACCAATTTTTTCTTTACCGAAAGCATTATGCTGTGCTGTAATGGTATAATTTGTCATTAACCTGTAGGTCTCTGTTTTCAATACCTTTCCTTTATGTAACTTCTCGTCCCAAGTATTCAGATCTTTTACATTTGAAATAATCCCGGCTGCAGGCACCATCTCATTACTTTCCACCGGATTTTCTACCAATTGAAAAGAACTACCTAAATCGCGGTATCCCTGAACACGGTTTTGTTGTTTCTCCGAGTTGTAACAATAGGTATCCTTCATATTCAATTCCTTAAATAAATCATTGGCCACATCGCTGTATTTTCTACCAGTGACTTTTTCGATGATTTTTCCTAGCATGATATAGGTTGCGTTCCCATAGATAAAGTCGGTACCAGGTGCAAAAACTAGGGGTTTATCTATTGCTGTGATACCAGCGGAAAAGTTGAGCAACTGATGGACAGTCACCGTATCTGCCCAATGCTGATTGAGATCAGGTAAATATGTCCTGACGGGACTCTGCAAATCAATTTTACCTTTTTCGACCTCTTTCAATAGCAGCACAGCAGTAATTTGCTTGCTGTTGGACATGATAATAAAATTGTCTTTACTTGTTAATGCTATTTTCTTTTCCCGATCTGAATAACCAAAAGCCTTCTTGTATTTGGTTTTGCCATGCTGGGTAATTGATATAACACCATTAAAACTTCGTGGATGAGTTGTTTGAATTAAACTGTCAATTTGTGCAGCATAGTCCTTTTGTTGTCCATAGCCATTGTTGCTTATAAAAAGTGCGCTAAAAGCGAGAGCTAACAGTACAAGTTTTTTTCTCATTGAATTTGTGCTAAATATATCAGTATCTTGGTTTTCTAAAAATTGTGGAAAACGAAATTATGATCCTTCCGTTCAGCAAATCTACCATATCTAAAAGGAGTCCACAAGATGAATTTTTAATTGTGTGATAAAGTGTATCTTTACCTTCCATTTCGCAGCAAGACTAGTAAAACTTTTATGGTTAAATATTAAACAATTTCGATGAAAAATATATTCCTGATCATTACCTTACTGGTCATCAACGTTCAGCTCAAAGCACAATCGACGCTGCAACTAAAAAAACAACTACAAGAAATTATAGCTCAGAAAAATGCGACAGTCGGAATTTCAATAAAAGGCATAACAGATAAAGATACCTTAAGCATCAATGGGAGTTTGAAAATGCCGATGATGAGTGTCTTCAAATTTCATATAGCACTTGCTGCACTTCATCAAGTGGACAAGGGAAAATTAAGGCTCGACCAAAAATTTTTCATCAAAAAAGATGAACTGCATGAAAATACATGGAGCCCTATGCGGGATGATTATCCCAATGGGAATATTTACCTAACCCTGGATCAACTCTTACGGTATACTGTATCCCACAGTGATAATAACGGCTGCGACATCTTATTAAAACTGCTTGGCGGTCCAGAAAAAGTGCAGGATTTTATTAGCCAACAGGGCATTAAAGATATCACCATCAAGGTCAATGAACAGCAAATGAGAACCTGGGATAATCTGTACCTCAATACCACCACACCAATAGCTACCACACTGCTTCTGGAAAAATTCTATCAAGGTAAAATACTAAAAAAAGAAACCAGCAGCTATCTCTATCAGATCATGGTCGAAACATCCAGAGGAACTACTTGGATGAAGGCCGGCCTTCCGCAAGGAACAGAACTCGCACACAGAACTGGAATATCGAATACAAACGAGCAAAATCTCAGAGCTGCCATGAATGATATCGGTATTGTGAAATTGCCCAATGGTCATCATTTTACGCTCTCGATATACCTAATGAATATTACGGAAAAGAGAGTAGACAGTGAAAAATTAATTGCCGATATCACTGAAGCGACTTGGAAATACTTTACCAGCAAAAAATAACGCTGGTAAAGTATTTTCTTCAGTCTGGACATCTTTTAGATACTGCTGCCGTCTGTGTTATTTTCAGAGGCTATCGGCCTCTTTGAGCAGGTTTTCGATTTTCCGAAACTGGCCTTCGTTCTTGCATACCGACCGAATCTCTTTGATCAGATCCAGGCTCGTAGGCTTTTTTGGATACTTGTTCGCGATCAGGAACGCCTTTAATGCCCTATTGAGTTCTACTTCGCCCAGCAAGTCTGCTATCTTCACAAATACAAGAGCACCTTTAGAATAAGCGGTATGCGTATTTCCGGCACTGACCATGTACAGCGGCTCGGGCACCTGCAGCCCCTTTGCACTGGCGTAGATCTGCGCGTGCAGCTCCAGCTGCCGCTGCAGCCCCGCTTGACCATACATCTTTTTGTACAACATCATCTCGGTGTACATGGCCAAAGACTCCGTCAGCATCAGCTTCCCTTGCCGGTCATCCGGATCGATCTGGCTGTTTCCCCACCAGAGATGGGAGACTTCATGACCAGCGATTTCGTTGATCACATCCTGATGTTTATCCGCATGCAGGTTTGCATGAAAGACCATATTTTCAGGCATAAATACCGCAGCAGGATAAGCAGTTCCGGCAAATCCTTTGGTGTACCCTGCGATCTCTGCCAGCACCAATGATCGAAACGGATATGGCCCAAATTGATCGATGCAATAATCCAAACTTAACTTGGCGTTTTTGAGCAGATGCCCCACATTCTCGCTATGTTTTGGGTGGTAATACACCGAAATCGCAATACCCCGGTGATAGCAGGTTTTAATCTGATAGGAAGCACTTGATAGTGCAAACCGAAAAGGTATCTGCTGTGCGCTAAACTGGTAGAAATGTCGTCCCTTTTCCCGCCAGTCTTTGACCAGGTCAGCCGAGGCAACGACGGCTTGATCAGCTTGGGTAGATACCTTCATCTCCAAATCGATAAAATCATTTTTCTGAACCTCCGGTCCAACCAGTGGATTTTCTTTTCGCCCCACCCCTAGACCATATTCCTTCCGTAGGTTAGGATCTGTCAGCTCAGCATCCTGCTGATAGCCCAATTGCGGATAATATCGGCTGATCCGCATGAATGAACCACCATTCATGATCACGTTAAAAGGATCATGTGCATTCACCCCATGCCAATTGTAGGAAAGGTCAAAGGTAAACAACATGGTATCCCCTGGCGACAAGGACTTTGGCAACAGAACCAAAGGGTTGGCTGCGTTGACCTGAATGGTATCACCACCCACGATCAATGCCGATTGCAGCAGTTTTAATGTTGGATGAAAATTGATCAACACAGTGTCCATGGGCCCCTGTCCTTCATTTTTCAGCAGATAGCTCCCCTGGATCCGATAATGCTGCTGGGAAGGATAAAGGGAAACCTCGGTCGTCAGCCTGACAATTTTGGGTAGCTCCATCTGATCGTATGATCGATATAACTTTTCATATGTTGCAGCCGCCAGATACCCCGCTTTTTTGCTTTGAAAAAGCTGTTCTTTGGAATACACCCAGGCCAGCAAAACGGATGCTAGCAGGCAAGCAGAAGCTGCCGAAATCTTGATCAAGCGTCTATTTCTGAACCGCAGGCTCGCCAGGGCATAACACAATCCAATCAGACTCAGCCCAAATACCGTCCTGAGCAAGTAAGCCGTCAAGTAAGCACTATAGCCGCTGAAATCAGAATAGCCCTCTTCGTAGGGTAAGAAAAAGTGAAACAGCGGATTTGGCAAGATTTTTTTGACAAAAAAGGTTCCTAAAAAGAGAAAGACGAGCAGGCTGATACCCAAAGCTGTAAACCGATTGGCGATAGTTGAATTGATAAAAAGAATTATCAGGGCGAATAAGATCAAAGAGAGGCTTGTAAAGCTGAGCACTCCAGTGTATGCTGCCCCGTCAAATTGTAGGTATCCATAGGCAAACTGAAAGACAATTGCTTCCAGCACAAGCAGCACCGTAAAAAATAGAATCACCACGATCAGGGACAGTCCATGGCCGAGGGATTTGTTCCTGTTATAATACGTTGTCATTTCCAGCCGGGAAAATCCCAAAACCCAGGACCGCCAATACAGATCGTTGGTCAAGTACAGGATAATCAACATCCCCAGGAGCTGAAAATTTTCGATAATCGCAGCGGACAGGAGCCCTGAAGAAGCATATTTTTGCGGTATGCGAATACCTTTTTCAATTTCCGCATACATTTCCATTCCTATGGCAAAAAGCAGGCACATGCTAATCCCGTAGCAGGCTATCCCCCTCGAGAGATAGGATAAATCTATTTTGACAAAGGAAAGCGTTGCCTGGACCCTTGCCTCCCAATGGAAAACAGGCGCTATTTTTTTATAGAGCATCGATTGGCGCTCCGGGACTGCCTGTGGCAGCGGCTGTTTTACCTTTTGCCTGATGCTGGCGGAAGCAAAGGAAAATCGGCCATAACCGATTAGACAACAGCCTACTGCAAGCCCAAGGTAGAGAAGCCTATTGATCAGCAAAAAGCCCGAGAAAGGCTGCAAAGCTAGGTTCTTGGCATCTACAGACCTTGCTTGCGCTTCATAAAAATAAGCTGAAATCCCAAAGGGATCCAGCAAGCTGGAAATCTTCTGCATGCCAATCGATTGCGGCATACTGCCGCTCATAAAAGGCGAGCTGGAAAATAAGAGCAGCAACATATAGGCGATATACAGTGCTATCGCTCCGAGCAGTACCGTGAGCTTGCTTTTGGACAGATAAGATAAGGTAAAAAGCAGGCTACAGACAAACAAGCTATTGAAAACGCCGAATACAAACAACGGATAGAGGTAATATCCCCAGGAAAAAACGGGCTGCATGTCCACCCCTGTCCGCAGATTCAGGCCGATACCAAAGCCTAGACAGACAAGGACAAAACACATCAAACTCAGCAGAAAATGGGCAGTGAAATTTCCCGCTAGGTACGCTTTCTTATGGATCGGCGTTGCAAACACAATTTGACCAAAGCCAGATTCAGCATCGCTGAAAAGAATCTTTTGTGCAAAATAACAGGCAAAGAAAATAATTGATAAGCTAAAAAATCCAAGCACAAAGCCAATTGTATAAGCCGCATTGGTGTAAATATCCTGGCTTACGGACATATTAAACTGGTTGCCACAGAAGGCGGCTATAAGCACAATGAGTGCCAGAAACAGGTAGGTTGGCCAGCCCTTCAATCCGCGCAAGAGGCTGAACCTTAAAATACTTTTCATCGTTTTGCTTCCTCATCCAGGGCCTTAAAATAAACATGATCCAGCGTAGGTTTTTGAACAGTAAAACCGAGGACCGGTGATTCCGCATAGATGGTGATCTGCAGTTTTCCTTCTCGAAGATCTTTGCTGATCAGCTGATATTGATCCTCATAGTGCTGCAGATCCGATGATGGAATAAAAGCTGACCATAATTTTCCATCGAGCTGATGGATCAAGTCTGCCGGCCTTCCCTGTTTGATGATCCTTCCTGCAGCCAGGATCGCCATTGCGGGACAAAGGTTGCGTACATCTTCCACCAGGTGGGTAGAAAGCAGCACGATCACATCCTTGCTGATCTCGTTGAGCAGAAAGTTAAAGCGGCTTCTCTCCGCCGGATCCAGGCCCGCAGTAGGTTCGTCAACAATAATGATCTTGGGACTTCCCAACAGCGCCTGGGCAACCCCAAAACGCTGCTTCATCCCCCCTGAAAAGGTCAATACCTCCTGGTTTCGCGCTTCGTAGAGGTTGACTTTATGAAGCAGGACATCGATCTGCTCAGACCTAGACCCGGTATCAGATAATCCTTTGAGGCGAGCGATGTGATTCAACAACTGATAAGCCGTTACCTTGGCATAAACCGAGAAATCCTGTGGAAGATAGCCCAGGTATTTTCGGATAGCATCCGGATCCTGTTTTACGGAACTGCCATTGAAAAAGATGCTTCCCTGACTAGGCTGCATTAGGCCGACAATGCATTTCATAAGTGATGATTTGCCCGCTCCATTTGGTCCCAATAGGCCAAACATGCCATTGGATATCTTTAGGTCAATGTTGGTGAGCGCTTGTACTCCATTCCGGTAAGTCAGGCTCAATTGTTCGATACTTAAACTATTCATCGGAAAATAAGGTCAATAAGGTGGCTAGCCACAGAAATTGCAGCCAAAAAAAATGATATTTATATTCGTTAATCTTCTCGGTATTCCAAGATATCACCGGGCTGGCAGTCCAGTTCCCTGCAGATTGACTCCAAGGTATCAAAACGCACTCCCTTGGCCTTACCGGTCTTGAGGATAGAGAGGTTTACAGTTGTAATCCCCAAGCGTTCCGCTAATTCCTTGCTCTGCATTTTGCGCTTGGCAAGCATGACATCTAAATTGACTACGATAGGCATATTATATGATAAGATCTTGATCGTTCTGCAAATTTACCCCTTGTCTGAATATATTGGCAAGGAATAGGCTAAATATTCCTAAGATAAAATGTATGCCGATCAATATCCAGATCATGCCCTCTACTTCGACAAAGTAGCTGGCGATTAAAACGCTGGGCAGGGGCACAAAAATATTAAACAGGTAAAAATACTGCATCGTCTTTATGCTGGCTGGCGTAAACACCCGCGATTGCATAAAGACCTTGAACACCCTGGCCGCAAGAAAAAAGAAGGCACCATAACCCAGCAAGATCAGCAAAAAAGAAAAAATAAGGTAAGCCAAATTGTTGTCCACATTTAAAAAGGCGGTCGCTGTAAAGGGATAGTTGATGTGCAGGAATCTGCCCTCCCCATAAGGCCTGATCCACATCCCTGTCACAAGACAGAAAAGCGAATACACAAAAGTCGAAAAATAGATCAAGGATAATGCCCTGCATATAAATTGCAAAATCCGAGCGATCAACTTAGTCTGTTCCATATTTAGATCTGATTAATTATTCAAATATATGAACTAATTAAAATAAAACAATAATTATTTAAAATAATTAGATATCACTAGAATAACCATCCGACCATCCGATCCATACTTTTATTCCAATAATTGAACAGAAATATAAAAGAGAAGTTTTTATGTTTACTCGCGTTTCCCCGTAATATAGGCATACATCGCGGTGGCATGTCCATGACCTAATTCAAAATCCTCTTTTAGCCAATTAACGATTTGAGTTGCTTTTATTCCTTTTTTTAATTTTCCTTCCTCAGTAAACCCTTTTTCATTCGCTAACTTTTCAAAATCAGCGCGGGACTTTCCCGTCTTTTCTTCAATGTTTTTAATATAGGTTTGAAATGACATAAGATTTTATTTTTTGTTAATTTATATTTTAAAGTCCATATTTTTCGAAATTTCTTTCGACTACTTCATGAATTCGTTCAATCTGTTTATGATCATATCCCAGTCATTATCATGAAGTTCGTGTCCCGTACCGTTTAATTTCAAAAGTTCTGAATTTTTAATCTCCGATAATAGTTTGTCCGTATGGCCAAAATGCCATATTTTATCTTCAGAACCATGGATTATCAATGTTGGTGATTTGATCTCATTTAACCGATCATAATAGACCTCCCCTCCTTGTAGTAAGGCATGGTTAAACATACTGCGGTAATGTATGGATCGGTGAAAATCCGCCCGAACTCTTTCTTCTTCTTTCGCATAGTTTACTGCTTTTTGGCCAGCCATCAGATGTGCACTTTCTAGCATATACTTTACTGTGGCATTTTCATCGTCCCAATTTACATGCATTGCTTTGGCCTGAAAATCAATAATCTGCTTATCCATTTCAGGAACATTGGGATCAGGTGTACCCCATGGTCCGGTAGACATTAAAACGAGTGAACCAACCCTTTCAGTATACTTGATCGCTACAATTTGGCCGATCAAACCACCTAAAGAAATTCCCATAATATTTGCTTGTCTGATATGATATCCATCTAAAATATGAATGGCATCATCAGCAAGATCTTCCATACTGTAGGAGATAGAACCGGGCTTTCCTGTCGTCGATTTTCCGACGTCTCTGTTGTCGTATCGAATGACAAAAAAACCTTGTTGGGATAATTTTTCACAAAACTCCTTGTCCCAATATAATAGCGAAACAGTGGCTCCGGCTATTAATAAAATCGTGGGGTCTTCCGGTTGTCCAAAATGTTCTGTATAAATGGAAATTCCATTTTTGATAATTATTTTTTCAGGATGTGATTTCATACAATTATTTATTAAATTGATAATGAGTAAAAATTCCGATTCTTTTCATTCCCAAAATTACCATCAGCTTAAAAATTAAAATTGTATAAATTCGACATTTATTCTTTTACAAATAATGATAGGTCCTCAGAAAAATAGGCTATTGGCTTTTTACCAGTAAAAGCTCTAAATTCTCTGATCATATGTGATTGGTCGAAATAACCTGCTTGCAATGCGACTTCGGTCAATGACAGCTCTTTATTAATGGCATTCTCAATACTTTTTTCAAAACGGACAATTCTTGAGAAATTTTTAGGAGAAAAGCCTGTCAATAGCTTAAAGTTACGTTCAAACTGCCGCTGAGATAGAAATTGTCGTCCGAGAACTTCTATCATTTTCGTGCTACCCTTATGAAAAACAATATGCTGTATTGCAGCAATGGTATCCTCTAGCCTAGTTGAAAATTTATTTATCCTTTGTTCTAGATATTCCGTCATCACAGCAACTCTTTCTTGTGTATTTACACAGTTAAAAATCTTTTCCTCTAAAAAAACTCCGTCCTTCCCCAATAATTCAGCTATTTCAATATTTTGATTCGTGATTTCAAATGTAGGGAGACCAAAGAGAAATGGTATAGCATAAGGTTGAAAATAGATTCCGAAAATACCTACTTTTTGTTCGGCAGACAGTTGGCAAAAGGTATCTGTTTGCGACTGAAAACCACTATTGAACAAATTGATTACTTCATGATTTTTGGAAATTTTCATTCCGGGAATATATTGAAAGGCTAATTTCGGATATATCGATGCGACAGATGAATGCTGGTACGAAGATGCTGCATCAAAATCGGCTTCAAAATTCCAGAAAAAACAAACCAAGTGCTTGATACTTTCCTTCGGATATACTTTCTCATAGTTCATCTTATCGTATTTAGAATTGAGAATTTACAAAAATTAATCACTAGAAACAAAAGGAATAGCGCAAAAGGTAGCTTTCTCTTCAACATGTGAGACAGCTCATGAATAAATCTATACAAACCCTAAAACTGCTATGTACAACATCAAATTCAGTAATTCATTAAGGGTTTGATACGCGCAAAAAATGTGATATGAGTTACCAAATGCCCGCAAACGAACATTCCGCGTTCAATAGCGAACAGATAAAATGCAAAACAAGCAATACAAATAACTATATATCAAAACTTTATATTTCAGGCATCTCATTTGTTCCAGTAAAATTTTACCAGCAAAACTGTCTAAATTTAGCACTAGCATAGGCTCAGGTTTGCTCAAGAAAATACACTAGATAACAACACTTTTCTGATGAAAAAGAATTTAAAGCAAATACGGAACGAGAAAATATTATCTCAACAGGAACTGGCGAATCTGTCAGGGATCTCACTTCGGACCATACAACGGATAGAGAAAAATGAATCTAAGGGAAGTCCGTACATTATAAAATCGCTCTGCAAGGCCCTCGATATAGACCCACAGACCATTTACTTTGACTCGGATGATTTGGACGAAAACACCTCCGAGCAGCCCCAAGGAACAACCGCACTAGAACCAATCAATAAGATGAAGCGGAATGACTGCCAAAAAGAAATTAAATACATCAATTTCAGCGCGCTGATTGTATTGCTTGTCCCTTTTGCCAACCTGGTATCCGTACCTGTTTTTTATTTTCTGCTCAAAAAGAAACTAGATACCAACGCTAGCACCAGAACAGCTTTAAAAATATTGAGTTTCCAAATCATATGGTCAATAGCAACAATGCTATTTATGATATCGACACCGCTCGTTATCCTGTGGTTTTCATCGATTCCTGCCATAATGCTCGATATCCCCATGTTTGTATGGATCTATTGGTTTATGCTTTTTATTCATTTGATAACCACCTTTTTTATCTCGTTCCAGCTCAATAAAAAGGATCATCCTGTGCAATTTATACCCAATTTACTCTGATACAGATATTGGCATAAATATGGCGTAAGAATGGCACCGCGATTGACGCAAGATCAGGGACTGGAACACCCTATATTTGTTAAAAATGTAGCCATGAAAACATTACTTTTTAATATCGTTCTCCTGATTATTGTCGCCGTCCAACCGACCTTTGCCCAACAGCACATAACCGATTCCATCCGCAAACAATTGGAGATCGGCATCAGCGGATTTAAAGAACGCTACCACGCTCCTAGCGTCGTCCTAGCCATCGTACATCACGACTCCATTATTTTTTCGGGTGCAGACGGTTTCACAGATTTGGATCAGAAAATCCCTGCAACGATTGATTCAAAATATCAGATTCAGTCCATCAGCAAGATGTTTACGGCCACTATGTTGATGCAGCTATGGGAAAAAGGAATCATCACACTGGATGAAGATGTCAGGAAATATGTCCCGGAGTTTACTGGATTAAACCGTGAAGGCAATCCCGAAACAACCTCCCTGTTGGAATTAGCTACCCATACCTCGGGCCTACCCCGCAATTCCCCATCAGAATTTGAGCTATTCAGAAATGCCGAGAAGCTTCTGCTTGCAAAACAGAATGTAAAATCGTTAAATTCGTCTTCTAAAACCTCTTTTCTGAATGCTCTCGGGACGATAACAAAAGAATATCCGGCTTTTGAATATCTCCCTAGTGATCAGCGTCATTATTCTAATCTTGGCTATAGCTTATTAGGGCTAGCACTGGAACGAGCAGTGAAAACAAACTACGACAGCTACATAAAATCAGCGATATGCGATCCTTTGGCCCTTAACCATACCGGGGTCGGAACCATAAGCAGTCCGGAGAATACGATTGCTAAGGGCTATCGGTTTCTGAATGATCAAAACCTCTTTGTCCAAACACCAGATTATTATGCCAATGCGATGGCACCGGCATCTGGACTGTATTCGACCACCAGAGACCTTGCAAAATTTATCAGTGCACAGTTCAATACTAAAAACTCTTTGCTTTCTGAAAAGTCCATTCGGATGATGCAATCCCTTGGGATTGGCTGGCAGCGAAATTACCCCTATCTGAGGCATGAGGGATCAATGCTGGGCTTTCGATGTGAGATTGTCATTCACCCCAGGCTTGAAGTTGGATGGGTGATCTTGACCAACACGAGCGATTTTGAATTCAACAGATTTGATGAATATATTTCCAGTTTGGTATTGCCCGCATTTGCAGAAAGCCCAATAACCAATCCGGAACAATATACCGGAACCTATTCACTGGTGGGTGGCAAAGCATCATTCCGAATATACCAAAAGGAGGGCAAATTATATACAACTTATCTAACAGACATCTTTGCGGATACCGCCTTAAAGTTTTCAGGAAATACCGCTATGATCCTGGAAGATCAGACCGGTAAATCCGTCCGCTTCGAATTTATGCTCGATAGGAAAAGAAAAGTTTCCCTGTTAAATTTAAATCAATTGATGTGGAAAAAAGATTGAATTGCCGATACCTTTAACCAATAGGCTCGGCATGCACCCAATATTGAAAAATATCGTCAAATTCACGCTTCTGGTACAACAAGGCAATATTGGATTTCTTTGTTTTCCAGATTTTCAGCACTTTATCTTTGGCTACGGATGATTTAAAGAGTTGCTTAAACTGTTGGTTTAAAACAGCTTCATCACCTTCAAAAGCTGCTTTTCCGTACAATTGTGTGATATAAGCATCGAGTACAACCCCTTCTTTAGCACCCAGCCCAGGATTAGGTTTCATATAGTCTGTGGAATCAAAACTGACTCTCAGACCCGAGAATAATACATTATCCTTTTTCTCGGTCAGAATATGAAATTCATAGCCCAAGGTGCCATTGCTTGTGTAGCCAGTATTTTGACCTAAATTTTTAATCTGGTCCCAACTGACATTCAAAAAATCAGCTGAGGCTGAAATATTGACATTCATCGAATCCCTTACCAGCCTATTATTGTCCTTATAACCCGATAAAAAGATTTTATAGGTACCCGGAAGGTAGAAATGATGCCCCCATTCCGTTGTAAAAGAATAACCACCAGGCTGTTGACGCAAAAGATTAAACTTTTGGGAGCTCCCCTCCACTTGCCAGATCAGCGAATCCAAGTTGCTATACATCAGGGGTACCGCAATAGATTCATTGGGTCCTTTATACGTGCTGTCCTTTAAAGTGAAGAGTACCATATCATAAATGCCCGCCTTTTTAGTATCAGCAATAAGATGCAGTGGCAGTGGTTTTACGGTCTCTTCTTTGGGTTCTTTATCCTTATCATCTTGATCCAATTGTTCGTATTTATCTGAACAGCTAAAGACAAGTAAAGTCGAAAAAGCAAAAACACCTAAATATTTTAACATAGAAATATAAATTATACAGCAATTAACTAGACCATAAGATCAGCAAACCTACAAAATATTTCATTAATTAAATAATAAAAAAACATTGATTAAACAACAAAAAGCGAGTTCCACAGGAGACCTTGAATACCAGCAGGAAAAGATCAGACAGCTAGCAGAGCTGAAAGACGCTTATGCGCTCTCTGTCGCCGATAAAAACGCCGCGTTAAATCCCCTGATCGCAATAAGGTTAAGAATAGCAGCCTCATCACGTTTTAAGGTGCGCACCGTAATTGTACATAGTTTATCCTGTAAGTCTGCCGAAATATATTTTAGATCAGCAATATGCCGACTGAGATAGGTGATTAGATCTGCACGTTTGGCCAATACCTGGGCCGAAACAGCAAAGGTTAGTAAGTAATATTTCATTTTTCCCTGTATTTTTTGTCCATAACGAAATCCATAGCGCCAAGCCGATTGTCCCGATCAGCTTAGGCTATATCCCGTTATTTAGCGTAACAAATATAAAAACTTTTGACCATTAAACAACAATAGTCAAAAGTAAAGAATAAAAAAAATTAGAGCCCTACAGTGCTACAACAGACCAAATGAATATTAATAATTTATTAATATTCGTAAAACGCAGAGGTATAATTGCCTATCTATATTTGGTCTTTGCTTAATTATCATGGCTAATTATGAATTTACAGCGCTTACAGATCAGGAACTGCTCGATTTGATCCAATCGCAAGACAATAAAGCTGCTTTTTCCGAACTCTATAACCGCTATTGGGAACCCTTGATCAATCTCGCCGGGAAAAGGACGCTCTCCCTTGCTATGGCAGAGGAAATCGTTCAGGATGTTTTCGTCAATTTTTATTTACGGCGGAAGGAAATTCAAGTCAGCCATTCCCTTTCGGCTTACCTAAAAACAGCTATTAAATTTCAGGTCTTTAAAACCTATCGGGCACAAAAGATCCAGGATAAATATATCGAAACAGTAGCTTACAGCGGCTATACTGCTCCTATTCAGCCCGACAATATCCTGGAGGCGAAACAAATCCATGCCGAGATTTTTCAGATCACCGAAAAAATGCCAGCCACCTGCAAAGAGGTTTTTCTATTGAGTCGTTTCGAAAAACGTTCCAATCAGGATATTGCCGACCAATTGAATATTTCTGTGGCTATGGTCCGTAAGCACATCACCAAATCCATGAATATCATGCGCAGCGAAATCAAAGAACATCAAATGGATATTTTCTATCTGGTACTGCTACTATACACGCATAAAAATTAAGTAAAATCATTTTTTTTGAAATTCCTGTTCCCGCTTTTAAATACTTAGGGTACTAGTTAGTATAAAGCAAAGGAAATGGACGATCAAAATCAACAGATACTCGATATACTCGCTAAATACGAAGCAGGAACCATCACCGAAGATGAGCTACAGCAGCTTGAAGATTGGTATGCTTCCTTTGAAGCCAACCCAGATCTCATCGATAGTTTAAGCGCCGAAGAACGTGCGGTCAGAAAAAAACAACTGCAGCAAAAGATCTTCGATCAGATCGGTCCCGAAACATTCTCAGCAGCAATGCCCAAAAAGCGATTTTTCCTAAATCCGGGCAATAGGCTATGGCAAGCCGCCGCATCCTTAGTTCTTATCTGTGCAGTCTCATTTTATATCTTCCAGAAGCAGGCTGACAAGCTACCCAGCAGCGCAGAAGAACAGCGTAGCAGCATCAATCCCGCGACGGATCAAGCCACCTTAACACTCGGTAATGGTGAAAAGATCCTATTGGATAACTCCAAAAACGGAGAACTCAGCGCCGAAGGCAACATTCATATCAACAAACTGAAACCCGGCAATCTGGTTTACACAGTTAGCAAAAAGGTTAGCAAGGTGCATACAAATACACTTTCTACCCCACGGGGTGGCAGATACCAGTTGACCTTAGCCGATGGCACCCAAGTCTGGTTGAATGCACAATCCTCGATCACTTACCCTTCCGCCTTCCAGGGGACTTCGCGGGAAGTGACGATCACAGGCGAAGTGTACTTTGAGGTGGCGCACAACGCTGCCATGCCTTTCCGCGTGAAGTCTGAAAATCAACTGATCGAAGTGCTAGGCACACACTTTAACGTCAATACCTACAACGCCAAATCTAGTGCTAAAACAACCCTCTTAAGCGGTTCCATCGCCTTGACCAATAGCCATCAGCGCATTATCCTCAAGCCTGGTGAACAAGGCATTGTAGCCGCACATGCGATGTCCGTAAAAAATGTGGACCCGGCAGAAGTAATCGCCTGGAAAGAGGGCTATTTTGATTTTACAGATGCCGATATCGGCAGCGTTATCGACGAACTGGGCCGTTGGTATAATGTGGACATCCGCTATAATGGTACCGCAACAAAGGAAACCTTTACGGGAAGAATACCGCGGTCCTGGCCTTTTGAAAAAGTATTAAATCTATTAAAAACGTTTAAAAGCATTCAGGTAGAGATGCAAGGAAGGAGGCTTATTGTAGAAAAAAAATAACATACAACCTGATGCCCAATTCCAAAAAAAGCCAATAGTGGTCCTAACACTACTGGCCTATAGCCGGAATAGGCAAATGAATTTCTCGATCCGATTTAACACATATTTCAGCTTAACAAATGTATAAAAAAAATACAAAAATACGATTGAAAATGAAGCTAACCACCTTCATGACACTTTTTGGCATGCTACAGATCAGCTTTGGGGCGATAGGACAAAACATCAGTCTCTCCGAGAAGAACAGCTCCCTGGCCAAGGTATTCAAAAAAATAAGTACGCAGACAGGTTATGGTTTTTTAGTCGAAGGCAGCCTTCTTAAAATGTCCAGACCGGTCACCATAGAAACCCGCAACACCGATATAAATCGTGTACTGACAGAAATTTTCAAAAACCAACCGCTGACCTTTGTGCTGAAGGATCAATCCGTGATCGTTTCGGCAAAAAAAACAGCAGTTATTCCCCTTTCACTATCCCACAGCGCAGAAAAAATCGGGACCCAACAACAGGGAAATATCAGCGGAAGGATTACAAACGAAAATGGTGAAGCACTCGCAGATGCGAGTATCACTGTGCTCCAAACCAGCCAGTCTCTAAAAAGTAAAGCCGATGGAAGCTATACGTTGAATATCCCGGCCGGAACCTATACCATTGAAGTCAGTTACATTTCCCATCAGACAAAAAGGATCACCGACATCGTTGTCCATGCCGGGAAGCAGACCAACCTAAGCATCGTTTTAAAAGATGTGATCAAAAGCTTGGAGCAGGTCGTTGTCACAGGAAGTTACAAACAGGAAAGTATTGCTTCTCTATATACCAAGCAAAAAAATGCAGCGACGATCTCCAACGGTATCAGTCGCGAGCAGATTGCCGTTTTACCGGACAAAAACGTTGGTGAGACCTTAAAACGCATCGCTGGTGTCAGTACCAATGACAACCGCCGCGTTGTGATCCGGGGTATTGCCGAACGGTATAACCTGGCCATGATGGATGGCGCCACCCTCCCGAGTACCGACGTGCAGGTGCGGGACTTCGAGTTTGATATTGTACCGAGCAACCTGATCGACAACGTCGTTATCCACAAGACTTCATCGCCAGATCTGAGCTTTGGTTTTGGTGGTGGACTGGTCCAGATCAATACCCTGGCTATTCCAGTCAAAAACTTCACCTCCTTTTCGCTGGGAAGCAAATATATCAATGGGTCAACGGGAAAAGATTTCCTGGGTTATGGCCGTGGCAGCTGGGACTACCTGGCATTTGACGACGGCACGCGGGGCAATTTCCCAAGGGATTTAACTGTGTTCAACGGCATCAATTACGATCCCGCCAACCCTTATAAACCCGTGCCTGAAGGCGTGACGCCTTTTACACCAGAAATGATCGCTGCACAAAACAAACGCATCGGCGGATTAGAACGTTTGGGTACACGAAAATATACGGCGCTACCCGGGCAAAACTATCAGTTCAGCCTGGGGCGGAGTTACAATACCATGAAAGGTATCTTTGGTTTTGTGGGCTCGATCAGTTATCGAAATGAGCAATCTATTGATAATATCTCCAATTTTGAACGGGGCAACTGGCAAAAGCTCGAGGGTACAACCTACGATATCAGCACCGGAAAAGAAATCCGTCCGACGACCTCGATGCAGTACAACTTTAATTCGAGCTTAAGCGGATTGATCAACCTGGGCTGGAACAGCAAAAACCACAAAATAACCTCCCGCAACTTTTATTCCCGCATGTTCAACAATCAGTTTTCGGTGATCGAGGGCTGGGGGAATGATATCGGCTATAATTCCAGGCCTGCCATGCGGGAGTATGACCGCCCCAAATTTATCAATATGCTTCAGAATAGGTTGGATGGGGAACATCGCTTCGGCAATTTTAAGCTAGAATGGAATGTAGCCCGCAATCGCCTGAACAACCTGGAGAAAGATGCTACCGAGGCCTGGCTCGAACCGGCCGGCACCCTGAATGACACCATTTACAATATTGTGCCTTCGCACTATGCCAATGTTGGAGACGGGACATTTACACGCTCCGAATACCATTATACGGAGACCAATAAAATTGCTGAGGGCGCATTGAGCTACCAGACGAATTGGTTCGGGCAAAAGCAAACCCTGAAAGCCGGCTATCAGTTTATGGATCGGCATGGACTTTTCGAATGGGCTTCCCTACCGATCGTTTCTGTCGGTGCCAATACCTTCACCCCTGTCAATACCTGGTCGAAATATCTGGAGTTTAAGGATCCTTTGCATGGGATGTTTTATTATCCCGCCGCGTTCTCCATCAGTGCCTATGAAGGGAAAAACAGCAACCAGGCGGTCTATGGCATGCTAGACAATCGGTTAAATTCCTGGATTCGACTGGTCTGGGGATTACGTGCCGAATACTTCAAGTATAAAAATTTGCAAAACGGCGATAATGACTTTCAGATGGATGCACGCACTATTGCTATGCGGAAGCAACGCTTTGTCGATCCAAAAACCGGAAAACTGGTGGGCATGACAGCAGATCCTGAAACCGAAGAGAAAACCTGGCGCTACCTGCCCTCGGCGAGCCTGACATTAACGCCATTACAGGATTTCAATATCCGGATGGCCTATTCTCAATCGGTGGTCCGCCCCGCATTGATTGAAAACTCCAGGATGGTGCGTCAGGATCCGGCACTGGGCGGCGCTTACCGCCGGAATGAAGGCGTCCTGTCTACCCTAATTAACCACTATGATATGCGTTTGGAATGGTATCCTTCCATTGCAGAAGTCATTTCAATTGGATTTTTCTACAAATATTTCCAGAACCCGATCGAGTTGTACCAGCAGATGATGGATTCCTCACACCGCATTTATGTAACGACCAATAACTCGGAATGGGCCAAAATAAAGGGATTGGAATTTGATATCCGCAAAAACTTAGGATTTATGCTACCGGGCTCCCTGCTGGAGAATTTTAATTTCAGTGGAAACGTCACGCTTCAAAACTCAGAAGTACAATCGGCCGAATTTAGAGCAAAGTCCATAGGTGACGATAAATACGACAATAAATTTGAGTACCGAGAAAAAAAATTCCTGAAAAGTAAGCGTCCGCTCTATGGGCAGATACCTGTCGTCTATAATGCGGCATTACAATATGCCGGAGACCGCTTAGGTGCTAATGTCGCCTTCAACCATATGGGATATAAAACCTTTATGACTGCCATGAGTGAAGAGCTTATTGAATACGAACGTCCCCGGAATCAGCTCGATGCACAGCTGAGCTACAAATTATTGAAAAATAAAAATCTGGACGTTAAACTCAACCTGAGCAATCTGTTGAACAGTCCATTCCGTTTTTATGTAAACAGAACCGAAACGTTCAAAGTGCAAGATCGATGGAAAGGCTTATCAAACTCCGAGTGGCCGACACAAGAGTGGGATGAGATCTACGAATGGAAGTTTGGCTTTTCCCAAAAATATGAGGAAGGTTACTACGAGACCTCTGCGGATGGAACCAAAAAGACACGCGTAGGCGACAAAGAAACCTTCAACCGGAAAGTGGGCAGCTCCTTTAGCTTATCCATCGGATATACATTTTAAATCAACCGCTATGAAAACAAAAATAATCTTAACAGCCACGGCGATCTCCTTTTTAATGCTCTTCAGCCTCCTATCATGCAATAAAGGTGGAGACGATCTGTTGTATCATTCCAATGTACATATGATCAATTTAAGTGGTTACAATAACAGCAATGAGGAACTTATTCTTCAATTGGATACCTTTAGTGCGACAGTGACACCAGCCTTTAGCAAAATCGCTTTCGGGGCAAACTATAATTTCAATGCCCCAGCTAAGCAGCACTTAAAATTTACAATGAAATCCAAAGCGACCGATAAAATTTTGCTGGAAAAGGAAATTAGGGCCAACGATACGGCGCTCGCGACAAACCTCAGTGTTATCTATATGGACGGAAAAGTATCCGATTTTCCAACGATTCCGGCGCAAGTAGAGGGCAAGGTACAGGTCATCTATATGTTCCAGTCCAATATTTTAAATTACCGCGAACCCGTGGATATTGTATTTAAGAAATACTATTTTACGCCCAAAGTGTTTGAAGAGGTCATTCGGATCAAAAACTTAAAACCCAATGAATTCTCCCAGCCTATAGCTTTTGACCCATTTCAATTAGGTCTTCAGGATTACAACGGGCAGAAAACCTCCGTATTGTTTCGGGCCCATATTTGTAAAGCCGGCACAGACATACCGTATACTGAGGGTACACCGTACCTATTTAACCCGCTTACCTCGGGTGCGCCTGTACCCTCACCCACAAAGGCCAGTTCCAAGTTGTTTATCATCAACGAAGTGCCTGATCCCAATACTGATATTATACAGTTTAGTAAGGTTTTAGAATTATAATTTATACAGATGAAAAATTTGTTAACAAAGACATTTTTCCCATGCATTGCGCTGCTGCTGATCGGCATTCCGTTTTTCTTCAGCGCCTGCAACAAGGATACTCCTGAGGTCGAACGCGCGATGCATATTCTGATCAATGGTTATCATGGTGGTGAGCATCCTTTAGTGATCGCGATCGATACCACCGTATTTGATCATAAAAATGGTAAATTTATCATCCAGCCGCAGAGCAATATCCATTTTGCAACGGCTTATAGCTACAAAATACCAAAGAAAAGGCTGGTGACGTTAACCGACACCGTGACAAAGAAAGTGGTCTACAGTGCTGAATTGCCTGAAAACACCATCAAAGTAAATTTCAACTACCTTTATTTTGATGGAAAGGTACAAGCGGTGGTTCCACCCACTGCTGACCCCAATGTCAATAAATTGGGCTTTTACATTTATGATAAAAACGTTGATTTCCCGATTGATATATCTTTACAGAAGATCAATGCAACTTCGGGCGATGTCCGCAAAGAGTACATTGCAAAAAATGTGCTTCCCGGAAAATGGGTCTATGTCGATTATCTGCCACTCAAGGATTTTGACAAAGATCTCGATTTGAGGAGTGCTACGGTTCATTTCACAAAGGCCAATACAGAGGAATGGGCTTTTGAAGGCGATGAAACAAAAAGTAAGCTCGGTGCTGAGGGATTCTTTCTCCCAAAATTGAACGATAAGGGAAAAGTTCAGCCCTATTTTATTGCACCCAAGGTGCCTAATCAAATATTCAGCCGGCTTTTCTTCTATTTGGATTAACCGGATCCAGAGCTAATCATTGGCGATCAGATAAACCTCCAGATTTATCTGATCGCCATTGTTAGCAGTAAACGTCAAGCACGACGTTCTCGCTACTCCTTTTCCAGCAGTGGCTCGCTACCGTCATCGCCCTTTGCACCACAACCAAACTACTATTATATACTACCTTTTAAAAATGATATACGCCAGGCTGCAATTCAAAGACCAAGTAATTCTCCTCTGTTGCTAACCGACGGATCCTTTTTTCATCCGGCAGTAGCTGTATAAGATCTTCCTTTGGAACCTTTAGGATGGCCACCGTATTGGGCGGCACCACCGTCTCCAGCCGCAGCCTGCCGACCTCCCTTTGCCAGTGGATCTTAATCAAACCACTCGGCGCCCTAAAGGCTGTCTTCACCCAGCTGATAGGCACATCCTGGCTTCTCGGTACCTGTATGACAAAGGAGCGGTACCCGGGGCTCAATGGTTTTATCCCCGCAAGCCCATCGATATACCATGCGCCAGGATATAAAAATGAACTATGGAGGAGCGAATGTCCCGGAAGATCTTTTTCCCACATCTCCCAAATCGTTGTGGCTCCGTTGGCCTTCATATATCCCCAGCTGGGGTAAGTTTCCTGCTTCAGCATGCTATACAGCAAATCATGACGACCGACAGACCGCAAGTACTTGAACAATAATGCTCCGCCAGTGATCCCCGCATGGATATGCCCCTGATGTTTGACCAGGATATTCTGTGTCAACTGTTCAAGAATTTTTCCCCTATCATCCGCTTTGACAACGTCCGACAACAGGGCCAGCGCCTGATTGGCCATGGAGCCGTCAGCATACAGATGCGTTTTCGTATTGTAAAATAAGCGGTTAATGGCATCCGTTGCGAGATCCGCCTGTTTTTCCCATTCCTGTGCCTGCTCCTTTTCGCCGATCGCCAAAGCAATCTGGACAGCTGTCCGCAGGTTGTATACCCTGTACAGATTATTGAAACAGATGTTTTCGGCTTTGTTGTTATTCATCCCCTCTGCAGTCGCATTCGGCCATAACCAATCTCCCAAAAAGTCCCAGGTACCACCATTGGGTTGAAGGATATGATCATGGACATGGGTATTGATGTACGCGATCCAGGTCTTGATCAGATTGAAATTATTTTTTAATATGTTCAGATCCCCATAGTGCTGATAATGGCTCCAGGGGAGCATAACAACAATTCCGCCCCAGGCCGGACCACCACCACCCCAATACGTCGGGGCAGTATGTGGCAATATACCATTATTGAATATACGGCCACTCGTTTCATTCCTTCGGGCCCAGGATGGATCGTTCATATCGCCCACCATAGACTCTGTGCCCTGCACATCACGCCAGTCCTGCATCCATTTTTCATAGAATGCCGCCATATTGAAGTTGGCCATCCCTGTTTCAGAAGTGGCATGCGCATCGCCACCATAGCCCATACGCTCCCGCTGTGGACAATCGACGATCATTCCCCCCAGGGAAAGATTGCTGTAAGTCCATAAGATACGGTCGTAGATCCAATTCTGTAAACTATCTGAACAGCTAAATTCCGTCACTGGCGCAAATCCGGTGCGGATGGCCCAGCCTTTTATCGCGCTCAGTTCCGGCTTTTCCTTTGCCCCCCGGATTGTAATCCATCGGCCAGAACTGTAGTTGAATCTGTTTCTGAATGTACCCTGCCCTGTCGGTCCCAGGATATAGGCACTTCGATTTTTAAAGGTCATCTCCTCCTGTGCCCGTTCGGAATAGTGGAAATCAATCCGCTTACCTGGACTGCCTTTTACTTCAATCTCGGTCCAGCCCGCAAAATTGACGCCCATATCAACCCGATAATCACCATTGGGCAGGGATGCTATACCTACTGGACGGATTTCTTGAAAGAGGACATTGTCTTCGACAGCCTGGGCGGATAACGCAAGCTTAGGCTGAAATTCCTTTGCATGCTGCCACGATTTATCCGAAAAATCCGACAAATTCCAATGGGGAATATCTTTATTCGCGTCGAACAATTCACCACCAAAATTATTCGGCGACCAATTGCCCAGGAGCTTATTGGGGCTGGGATGCGTTTTCCAGCTTTTATCCGTTGTGATCAGGGAGAGCTGTTTTCCACGGGTATCGTACAGTGCGGCCTGTGCGCGAAGCAGCGGGCTTCGGGGTTTGTCCGCTGTTGCATAAGGCGCATAGATGGACCAACCGGTACCAAGCCAAAATGCGATTGTATTCTGCCCCTGCTGCAGATAAGCTGCGATGTCATAGCTGACATAACGGGCCCGCTTGCTATGATCGGTTACTGCAGGCGTCAAAATCGGGTTTCCGATTTTTTTCCCATTGACATAGAGTTCGTGAAATCCGATCGAGGCAACATAGATACGAGCATCCGCAACAGCCTCCTTCAACGTGATCGTTTTCCTGAACCAGGGATCATCCAGATTGCAGTCTTTCATCGTCGGGTCATAGGTATCCCCTGTTCCTATCCAGCTGGATGTCCAGTCCTTTTCGTCAAATAGCGCGCTGGTCCATTTTGCAATCGGACTATACGCTGATATTTTCCCCTGTTCATCCTGAACAACAACACACCAAAAATAGACCCGGTCCGAAGTCAGTGGTTTACCTTGATAAAGGATATGTTGCGTATCGGATGATTGAATCCAACCGGAATCCCAGCATTCTCCTTTTTTGCGAACTAATGCAGCAGAATCTCTAGCGACGAGAATTCGGTAAGCGCGCTGTCTTTGGCCATAAGCATTGCCATTGGTCGCCTGCGGCAGCCAACCTAGCCGAGGTTGCCTTTGATCTACGCCTAACGGGTTTGTCCGGTATTCGCAGGTCAGCTGAGCGGGAACAATGGATGCGCCGGATTTTTCAGCAGCCTGCATTACCTGACCATAGAAAAAACATAAAAAAATGCTATAAAATACTTTTTGTATGTGCATGTTCATTCTCTTCTTCTTTTCAATGACTGATTTAACTGATTACTAAGCCAATGATCCCTTCATGACTACAGGATCCCCTGGAGATACAATTTTCCCGAAATTTTTCTTACAGCACTGATTGGACTTTGTTAAATTTACGCAACTAATTGATTTAAAAAAAAATCCGATGATCCTAAAAGTCTATCAGCCTGAGAGTCCAGTATTGAAGCGTTACATCGAATGCTTCTACATCCTGGAGAAGACCGCAAGCGAGAAGCCCATTACCTATTTTACCTTTCCCAGTATCTACAGCATCGTCACCATCAGCGCAGAGACCAGCACCTTCGTCAGCCCCGACAAAATCATCACAACATATTGTCCCACTGCCCCCATAGAAACCAACCTGGTTTGCGACTTTAATCAACCCGTCCTGATCAGCTACGACGGAAAAATAAATGAAATCACTACCTACTTCAAACCGCTGGGGCTAAGTGCTTTTATCGTGCATGACCTGCAGCATTACAACAGTGGAACATTCCCCGATTTTAATCCCCACGCCGATTATAAAGAGACCATGGCCGCCATTCTCGCTATCGCAGATCATCAGGAGCGAATCAGGGCCATGGAAGCCTATTGGATCTCAAAACTCCACCCTTTTGAAAATCCGCTGCTGGAAAACGTGCTCCGCGAAATGCTCGACACCTACAACCTCAATCAGTCCATGATGACATTGTCGCGTAAAATCGGGCGATCACGGACAACGATCAATAAGCATTTTGATCGACATATCTGTAAAAGTCCATCGCAATTCAAAAAAATAGTCCGGTTCCGGGCAGCCATTCAAAGCCAGCAGGATGACAAAAACAACATAGGCCGATCCTATCATGTCGATTATTTTGATCAGTCGCATATGATCCGAGATTTTAAAAAATTAACAGGCTTTACACCCAAAGTGTTCTTTTCCAAAATAGCAGCCCTGGAGCGGAATGAGATCAAGTGGATTTTTATTTAAGAGGTTTACAAAAATACAATGACCGCATTTTTTTTTATGGTAACATTGCTGCATCATTAATCGATGCAACAGTCCATGAAGCTTATTCTTTTCATTATCCTCTGTCCGATGCTGGTTTTTGGACAGCAGAGCACATCGGTAAAACTCGCCCGTTATATGCAGGCACAGGTTGCTATACATCAATTTAGCGGAACCGTCCTTGTGCAAAAAAAAGGCACTATTTTACTCAAGAAGGCCTATGGTCAGGCCGATTATGAGTGGCATATTCCCAATACGGTAGACACTAAATTTCAGCTGGCATCGGTCACGAAACAATTTACTGCCACCGCGATCCTGCAATTGGTCGATCGCAGCCAATTATCCCTTGATGATAAACTCAGCCGGTTTTTTCCAGATTATCCAAAGGCCGACAGTGTCAGCATCCATCAGCTATTGTCCCATTCCTCCGGGCTGGCCATGGGTTTCAAAGAAATCGCGCTATCCAGCATCAGCAACGATTCAGCTTATGCAGCCATCAAAAAGATTCCTTATGAATTTTCACCCGGCAGCCAAAGTGCATACAGCAACATCGGTTATTACCTGTTGGCAAAGATCATTCAAAAAGTTTCAGGTGAACCTTATGCTGTTTTTTTAAAGAAAAATATATTTGAAAAAGCAGGCATGAACAATACAGGTGTCAGCAATAATGATTCGATTGTGTCCAAAAAGGCCAAGGTCTATTACCGCGGTGCGCAAGGCTTTATTCATAATCCTTATATCAACTGGCAGATCAATGTGGGCCATGACGGTGTTTACTCGACCGTCGAAGATTTAGCGCGATGGGACAGCTTGCTTTATGGAACCACTATTTTATCGGCCCAGATGAAGAAAAAAATGTTCACGCCCCATAACGCCGAAAACTGGGGCTATGGCTTTATCATCAACCCCTTTTATAACCATGGACATCAACTGATTGCGCACGACGGTGGTTTTTTCGGTACCATGAGTTCTTTTAACCGCTTTACCGATGACAAACTATTTGTCACAGTGCTTTCCAACAATGAATCACTCGCCCATATGATCGCTTATGGGCTTTCGGCTATTGTATTTGGAAAAGAAGTCGAACTCCCGTACCGGCATCATCGTGCTGCGATAGACTCCACCATGTATAAGCACTATGTGGGCCAGTATGATCAGGTTCAGATCCTCCATAGGGATGGCAAACTTTATTACAATGATACCGAAACAGAACTTATCCCCGAGTCTAATACAAAATTTTTCAGATCCGACGATAACGACAGGACCATTGAATTTGTAAAGGACAAAATGGGAACTTACAATTCGATTATTTTAACAAAAGCCGGTGTGAAGGAAATTCTGAGGAAATAGGCTGTTCTGTACAAGATACCCAGTCCCATTTTTCGGCACAGCTAATTTCCCGATTTCCGTAGTTTACCCTATTGTATCGGACGCAACAGTGCGGAGACAGCCCTATCTACTCCTTTCCTTCCAGCAGCGCATTGACGCACCACATATAGGCCGCCTGACCGTGGTAATCGCCGCTGTGGCGGGGACGATCATAATAATACTGTTTATCATTCTTTTTATTGGTGCCCACGCAGATCTCCGACACCGCACCTTGATCGTCCACATAGTTGGCCAGCGCCAGCCAGGCACGACGGGCCACAGGACCATACTCTTTTGCACCGAGCCAACCCTGTTTTACACCCGAAATGATTGCATAGGCAAACATAGCCGACCCGGATGTTTCGGCCCAGCAGTCGGCCTCGTCGATCAGCTGATTCCACATACCACTTTCGCGCTGCTGCTGTTTCAGACTCTTCATCATCCTGCGGTAGCCCTTCAATATACGGGGCCGGTCCGCATGATCCTCTGGGAGCATATGCAGCAACTCGGTCATGCCAGCTGCCATCCATCCGTTACCACGGCCCCAGTAATAAGGCACATCTGGCGCATGATAAAACAACCCGTTGGGGCGCTGTAATTTATCCAGATAAAGCACCATTTCTTTGGCTGCGCGATCGAGATATTTCGATTCGCCGGTCGCTTTAAACGCGGCAGTTTGTACGATTGTAATCATGTACATATCGTCAATCCAGAGTCGGGTCTGCCAGGAGTACCCTTTTTGTGCCCAGTCCTTCTCGGCCTGACTGGCATTGTCTGGCAACTGCCATTGCGTATCGGCGTAGGGCAAGCCAAGGTCCAGGTAGCTTTTATCTTTGGTCAGCTGATAAAGCCGCAACGGAAGACTCCCGAACATATTTAAGTCGACGTGATTTTTAATGGGCAGCAGCTGCGGCTCACTTGCCCTTAATTTGGAGAAGCGGCCTTTCATGGCCTGCATCAACTCCTCATCGCCGGTTAAGTGTGCATAGTTAATGGCACCCGTCCAATAAAACGTCTCCGGATAACTGATCCATTTCCCCGCATGCAGCATATGCTTGCCTGCCATGAAACGATGTGCAATGCGGTATCCCACTTCCTTGGGATCCGCAGCAGCCGGAAAATTTGCCAGATCGGCCTGTGCCATTAGATAGTGAACAGGAAGCACCCATAAAAACAAAAGGATTTTCTTTATCATACCAAATCATTTTATGTTTTAAATTACTGTGTTTAAAAAAATCCTGAACCGATCTCCTCTCTTGAAGATCGGTTCAGGAGCATCGACAGGACTAGTCTGCTGTTGCTTCATCCGCAACGGCATCCTCCCATTTATCCCATACCGGAGTAGCGGGATTATAACCGTCGTAGCCATAATTTTGCTTTAACTGGCCTTTAATGTTGGAGGTAATCGCCACATTTGGGATCGGCCAGTACATATTCTTTTTGTCCATGGTATACTTGATATCACTTAGACCCGTTGCATTGACATGAATGATTCCTTTATTATATAAGCTATAATGCACGATACGCTGGTACCAGTAGCTTCCACCGATCGCATCAGTACCACTCTGTTTGTCAAAATTGTCCAGATTGTATACATTTCCCCATTCATCAGGTCTACCACTGCGTGCCAGGCAGAGCGATACCCTTTTCAGCTCCACATTGCGCCATTCCTCCCAGTAGAGTTCGCGGGCCCTTTCGTTCATGATATCCCCTATGCTCACGGTTCCCTGATACAGTTCGGTACATTTTGCGCGCTGGCGCACGGCGTTTAGGTCGTCTTTGATCGTTCCATCGGCCGGGTTGATATAATATTTAGCTTCGGCGCGCAAAAGGTAAGCCTCGGCCAGGCGATACAGATACCAGTCGGCAACACTGCCATTGGTGGCCCCGCGTGAACCGTCCGAACCACTGATATTGGCCTCACTAACGGGATCATCCAGGAAAAATTTATAGTGTGGCACATCGTACCAGCGACGGATGGAGTCGCTACAAAGGAGCTTACCCGTTTCGGGATCTTTCAGCGTGACAGGTTTTCCAAAATCCTTTGAAGCCTTATTGTTTACCTTGTAATCTTCCATGCGCACCCAGTTTCCCACTTTGGCGCTATGGCGCAGATCGCCTTCATCTTGCTTACCGTTTACAGCCCACACCCCCTTCGATTGGAAAGATGTTGGCCGGAAAGTCGCGATACCGCGGCCAAAAGCGCGCATATAGTCATATTTTGCATTATAATCCCCACTGTT
>Ga0256901_1000181_pt1 | contig 41523 bp, 36 predicted proteins | sample MC6MC0689MT_FD_190200 | JGI IMG/M metagenome (GOLD analysis project Ga0256901, IMG submission 190200) | Metatranscriptome of enriched soil aggregate microbial communities from Iowa State University, Ames, United States - MC6-MC0689-MT... | ecosystem: Environmental > Terrestrial > Soil >... | reverse complement strand
GTGAAGGCGAAGATGCGCGTACGGCATTGATGCAGGCCATGCTCAAGCACTACACCGCACCGGCCGCGAACAATGACGTGCTGCATTACGCAGGTTTGATCGACGAGGCGGCTGCGAAGCGAAGCTCGGCCGGTCATGTGCGCCCGGCATTGCCGGATGCACGTGCGGCCACGCCGGCGGAGTTCGGCAGGAAGGCAGGCGTCTGGCAGGACCCGTGGTTCGGCGAGGTGTCTTTGTGCCCGCGTGATGGCAAGCTGCAGTTCGCCTCGGTCAAGTCGCCGCGCATGAGCGGACAGGTGATGCGTGCCGGTGAACGCTGGTATGTGGCCTGGCGGGGATTGGGCGAAGATGCCGATGCCTGGCTGGAGTTTTCCGGCGACGCACAACAACCGCTGCTGCATCTACGCGCCATCGACCCGGATATCGACTTCAGCTATGACTACCCCGATCTGGAATTCCAACGCCATGGCGATTGCCGCTAGGTCGCTGCCGTTGTTGCTGGCACTGTTATCGTTCACCGCGCTTGCCCAGCAGGTGCAGGTATCGGCGGCAAAGACGCCGGCACAGGCCGCCATCGTCGATGTCACCACACTGGCCCCGGACATCGCCCTGGATATCCGCTACGCCGGTACCGCCAACTTCACTGGCCGCGTCGTCCCCGGCTATGAAGCACCGCGTTGCTACCTGCTGCAGCCTGTAGCGCAGGCCTTGGCACGCGTGCAGCGCGGGCTGCGCGCGCAGGGCTATCGATTGCAGGTGTTTGACTGCTACCGGCCTGTGCATTCGGTTACCTCGTTTGTCGCCTGGGTGCACGACGGCAAGGATCAGATCGCCAAGCAGCGCTATTACCCCAATATCGACAAGAGCCGTCTGCTCGATGGCTACATCGCCGAGACCGCGGGCCATAGCCGCGCGGCTACGGTGGATCTCGGGGTGCTGGATTGCCGTGATGGCAATTGCGTCGCGCTGGACATGGGGACCGGCTTTGATCGCTTCGATCCACTGGCGCACACCGCCAACCCGGATATCAGTGCACCGCAGAAGCAGAACCGGCAGCTGCTGCTGGATGCGATGCAGGCGCAGGGTTTCGCCAACTACGCGATGGAATGGTGGCACTACACCTTCAAGCCCGAGCCCACGCCAACCACTGCCTATGACTTCCCGGTGCGCTAGGCGCAGGCAGGGCGGTTAGACTGCGGGCCCTTGTTGGAGCCCGCACTGTCGATGAATCTGGAATTGCATTACGGCCTGCTGGGCTCGTTGGAGGCGGCCCTTATCGCGCTGGCGGTTGGTTTTGTCGTGTATGCCCTGTGGTGGCAGGTATGCCGGCGCGCTGCGCTGAGCCATGGCCATGCCATCGGCGTTGCCAGCCTCGTTGCGGTGGTGATCGCCGCTGGTGTGGACAGCTGGAAGATGTTCTCGCTGGGAATGGTGCGCCTGGAATCTCCACTGTACGCACGTTTGGCGCTGGCCAGCATCCACGACCCGGACCAACTGGGCACCCGCGTGGTGCTGGAGATCATCGGAGCACTGTTCGGCGTGGGCCTGGGTTGGTGGCTGTTCAGTTCCAGACACCTTGAAAACGACACCACCGATGCGCCCTGATCAAGCTTTGGCGCGGTCAGTGCGCCATCAGTAGAACACTTGAATACGCAGCTTACGTTCACTTCATCTGTCACTAACCGGTGCCCTAGCGGTTGCTGGCAGGCAAAGGGTTAACGCCGCGTCTGCGTGGAAACTGGTGGGGATGATTGATTCAGTTGCAGCTTGTCAGGGTAGGTGCCGTGCGGAACCACCGCGCTTTCCAACACAGACGAGGAAGACCTGATGAGCATTCGTAATCGCACCCCGCTGTTCGCCCTGGTTGCCATTGTGGGTTCTGCCCTGGCCGCTCCGGTCATGGCCCAGGACGCCCAGGATCAGGCCGCAACGGCGCAGGCGCAGGCGCAGCAGGCCCAGCAGTCTGCGGCAACGGCCCAGGACGCCGCTGCCGATGCCTCGGCCAGCGCCGCTGAAGCGTCCGCTGCTGCACAGGGCGGGCAGAGCTGGGCCAGCGTGGATACCGATGGTGACGGCAGCATCAGCAAGGCCGAAGCCCAGGCCAATGCTGGTTTGGCACAGGTGTTCGACGCGGCTGACGCTGACAAGGACGGCAAGCTGACGGTTGAGGAATACCGTGCATTTGCCGCCACCCAGCAGAAGTAAGACCAGCGCTGCGCAGTGAGGCTGTTACCGGAGATGGTGCTTGCCGGTAGCTGTGGCAAGCATGCTCCCAACCCTCCCTTGCATCTCGCAAGGGAGGGTTTTCCGCAATGGCAGGTGCCTGCAGTGAAGTGCCCCTGCGAAGTGCCCCCCGATCTGGGTTTCCCGCGGGCCATCGAAACCGCTCGCGCCGCCGGTCGTCTGAACGAAGGCGGTCGGCATCGGGGGCAGCCCTGCTTCTGCGGCTGTTCCTGTTGTCCGATCATGGCCATGTGGGAACAATCTCCTGTGGCGGGCGGATCAGGTTGCTATCCTGTGCGGCATGAACACGCAGACCTCCCCTTCCGCCATCGGCCTGGTCGGCTTTGACGGCGATGACACGCTCTGGAAGAGCGAAGACTATTACCAGAAGGCCGAACATGAATTCGGCGAGATCCTGGGCAACTACATCGATCTGCATGATGCAGGCACCGCCCAGCACCTGCTGAAGGTGCAGCGGCGCAATCTGGCTGTTTTCGGCTACGGTGCCAAGGGCATGACCCTGTCGATGCTGGAAGCAGCGATTGAGCTGACCGACGAGAAGATTTCCGCGCACCACCTGCGGCAGATCGTCGAGATTGGCCGTCGCACCCTGGAACATCCGGTCGACGTCATCGATGGCGTCCGCGATGCGGTGGCTGCGATTGCCGCTGAATTCCCCGTGGTGTTGATCACCAAGGGCGATTTGTTCCACCAGGAACAGAAGATCGAGCGTTCAGGGCTGAAGGATCTTTTCCCGCGCATCGAGATTGTCTCGGAGAAGGACCAGACGACCTATGCCAAGGTGTTGGCCGAGTTCGACATCCCGGCCGAGCGTTTCGTGATGGTCGGTAATTCGCTGCGTTCGGACATCGAGCCGGTGCTGGGCCTGGGCGGCTGGGGCATCCACACCCCGTATGCGATGACCTGGGCACACGAGGCCGAGCATGGTGTTTCCGCCGACGAGCCGCGTCTCCACAACGCCGACACTGCACATCAGTGGCCGGAGGCCGTGCGCGCGGTTGCCGCCCAGGCCGCGGCGGCGCAGGCCCGCTGAAGTGGCCGCGGCAGCGCTCCGGCAGTCCCTGCGATGCCCTGGCCTGCTGCTGTGCCTGGGTCTGCTCGCTGCTGCGTCACCACTGCCGCTGCTCGCGCAGCAGGCGCTGGCGGGTTTGCCTGTCACCGTCCCGGCGTATGCGGCCGGGACGGATGATGCATGGGTGGACAGGCAACTGGCGGACATCAATGCCTACGCTGCCCGCTACCCGGATGCATTCGTCGATGAGCTCGCGCGCTATGGTGGTGCGCGCCCCGGTTATGTGCAGGCATTGCTGGAAAATCATGACTGGACGCCCGCCGATGTCTATTTCGCCTGCTTCTGGGGCCATGTGACGGACAGCGGCTGCCGGCCGCTGGTGCGTGCCCGTACGGCGTTGCCCGACGCGGGCTGGAAAGCGGTGCTGGACAGCCTGCCGTCGCCGCCGGAGAACCTGCAGTGGCGGGCCCTGCGCCATGCGATCGTCGCCAGCTTCGACCACTGGGACCGGCCCATCCAGTTGGATGCACTGCTGCAGCGCCAGCTTGGTGATCGCGCCAGGCGTGACGCGGCCGCGCGCAAGGCTGCTGGCGGCAACTGAGCCGGATAGCGGCATGTTGCCGGGTGGATAGGCGTTACCCCCGGTTCCGGGCGAGAATGGCGGTTCCACAGACCCTGCGCCCGCGCGCCCCGTCATGACCGCCGACCGTTTCGTTTCCCCAGACCATATCCGCAGCCTGTTCTCGCAGGCGATGTCGCACATGTACCGCACCGAAGTGCCGTTGTACGGCACGCTGGTGGAACTGGTTGGCGCGATCAACGACGAAGTGCTCGCCGCGCAACCGGCCGTGGCCGAGCAGATGCAGCGCAGCGGCGAACGCGAGCGGCTCGACGTGGAGCGCCACGGTGCCATCCGTGTCGGCACCGCGCAGGAGTTGCACACGCTGCGTCGCTTGTTCGCGGTGATGGGCATGCAGCCAGTTGGCTATTACGACCTGTCCGTGGCCGGCGTACCGGTGCACTCCACCGCGTTCCGGCCGGTTGACGGTGAGTCGTTGAACCGCAACCCGTTCCGCGTGTTCACCTCGCTGCTGCGGCTTGAATTGATCGAGGACGAAGCATTGCGCGCACAGGCTGCCGGGATCCTGGCACGCCGCAACATCTTCACCGCCGGTGCGCTGCAGCTGATCGAGCAGTGTGAGCGTGACGGCGGCCTCAGCGAAGACGATGCGTGGCGGTTCGTGGTTGAAACCCTCGAGACCTTCCGCTGGCACAATGAAGCCACGGTGTCTTTGGAGACCTACCATGCCTTGCACGGCGCGCATCGGCTGGTAGCTGACGTGGTCAGCTTCCGTGGTCCGCATATCAACCACCTGACCCCGCGTACGCTGGACATCGATGCCGCACAGGTGGCGATGCACGAGCGTGGATTGGCCGCCAAGGCCGTGATCGAAGGGCCACCCCGCCGCGATTGCGCCATCCTGCTGCGCCAGACCAGCTTCAAGGCCCTTGAGGAAATGGTGCATTTCCCCTCCGGCGCCGACAACGAAGCCGGCACCCACACCGCGCGTTTCGGCGAGATCGAACAGCGCGGCCTGGCGCTTACGCCCAAGGGCCGCGCGCTGTACGACGCGCTGCTGGCCGAGGCACGCGGTGGTGCCGGCAGCACCGGTGGTGATTACACGCAGCGCCTGCAGCAGGCCTTTACCGCGTTCCCCGACGAGCACGCGATACTGCGTCGCGGGGGTTTGGGTTATTACCGGTATGCACTGACCGACGCGGGCCGCGCGGCCAGCGCCGAGCAGCGTGGGCTGCCAGCCGAAGTGCTGATCGAACAGGGCCTGGCGACCGCCAACCCCATCATTTACGAGGACTTCCTGCCGGTCAGCGCCGCCGGTATTTTCCAGTCCAATCTCGGCGGCGACGAGCAGCGTGCCTATGCTGCGCGCGCCAACCGCGATGCCTTCGAGCAGGCATTGGGCGCAACAGTCAGCGACGAGTTCACGATCTACGAGGGCCTGCAGGCGGCATCGCTGGCTGCGTTGCGCCACTGAGCCTGCACACCGGGACTTATGCCGGGATGGGCGGGGCGTTATGCTCCGCCCATCCCGAGGCAAGGAGCTGGCCCATGCGGTTGCAAGGTTGCGTGATGATGGTGATGGCGGCGGTGTTGATGACCGCCTGTTCGAAGAAGGTGGCCGAAGCGCCGGCGTACAACTACGTGACGCCCCCGTCCCCACCCGCACCACCTGCGCCACAAGCGCCACTCGGCAGGTCGATGGGGCTGCATGGCAACACGCTCGATTCGATCATGGTCACGGGCTCGCGGATCACGCCCGAGGTCAACACCGAGGTCTATGAGCGACCTGCCGACAATCCGGTCAAGCGTACCAGCGAGCAGCCGGTATCCACGTTCTCGGTGGATGTGGACACCGGCAGCTATACCAACGTCCGACGGATGCTGGAAGGTGGCGTGCGGCCGCCTGCCGATGCGGTGCGTGCGGAAGAGTTCATCAATTATTTCAATTATGGCTACACGGTTCCCGCGGACCAGAAGGTGCCATTCCGTGTACATACCGAGCTGGCGGCTGCCCCATGGGATGCGCGCAAGCAGGTATTGATGATCGGTATCAAAGGGTACGAGCAGTCGCGTGCCAGCCTGCCACCGATGAACCTGGTGTTCCTGATCGATACCTCCGGTTCGATGTACTCGCCGGACAAGCTACCGCTGCTCAAGCGCGGTTTCGCGCAGTTGGTGCCGCAATTGCGGGGTCAGGACCGGGTAGCCATTGTCAGCTATGCCGGCTCGGCAGGCCTGGTGCTTGAGCCGACCAGCGGCGACCAGCACGGAAAGATCATCGCCGCACTGGAGAAGCTGCAGGCGGGCGGCAGCACCAATGGTGGTGCCGGCATCGAGCTGGCCTACGCGATGGCGAAGCAGTCCTTCGTCGAAGGCGGAGCCAACCGTGTCATCCTCGCCACCGATGGTGATTTCAATGTTGGCGTGGCCAACCGCGAAGCATTGGAGACCCTGGTGGGTGATCGCCGCAAGAGCGGTATCGCACTGACCACCCTGGGTTTTGGCGCAGGCAATTACAACGATGCGATGGCAGAGCGGCTGGCGGACGTGGGTGATGGCAACCATGCCTATATCGACAGCCTGTCCGAGGCTCGTCGGGTGCTGGTACGCGAGATGGGCAGCACGCTGTTCACGATTGCCCGTGACGTCAAGATCCAGGTGGAGTTCAATCCGGCGCGGGTCGCCGAGTACCGTCTGATCGGCTACGAAAACCGGGTCCTCAACAACGAGGATTTCGCCAACGACAAGGTGGATGCCGGTGATATCGGCCCGGGCCATGAAGTCACGGCGCTGTACGAGATCGTGCCGGTAGGCAGTGGTGCTGAACAGTTGCCTGCCTTGCGCTATGCCGACAAGGCTGCACCCGCGGATGTGCATGGAAATGAAGTGGCCGATGTGCGGTTGCGTTACAAGGCCGTGGACAGGGACAGCAGTGAGTTGATCAGCGCACCGGTGCTGGCCAGTTCGCTGCGCGCCACACCCAGTGAGTCATTGCGGTTTGCTTCGGCAGTGGCAGGGTTTGCTGATGCGTTGCGTGGCGGCGAGCGGATGCCGGATTGGGGCTGGCAGCAGATCCTGGCGACGGCGCGGGATGCGCGTGGCGATGATCCTGAAGGCGAGCGGGCGCAGTTCATCCAGTTGGTACGTGCAGGTGAGGCATTGGTGGAGGCCCCGGGGCGCGATGTTCCGAAGGCGGACTAGGTTGCGCTGACAGCAGCGGCAGAGACAGTGGCCGAGGCATCGGCACTGTTGGGAGCGGGCATTGCGGCAGTTGTTGCTGTTGCTGTAGCAAAAGCAACAGCAAAAGCTTTCACTCCCCTTCGGGGAGCGAGTTACTTTTCTTTGCTTGTGCAAAGAAAAGATAACCAAAAGAAAGCACACCCTGCCTCCGCGCCCACGCCGCTGCGCGACGTGGGTCCACTCCGCTGTCGGGATTTTTCTACGAGACATCCCTGTCTCGTAGAAAAACGACGCACATCCATGTGCGCCGCCCCTGCGGGGTCTTGTCCGTCAGCTCCGTCGCTGCGGAAGGGTACCCGGTAAGTCAAAACCTTGAAGCAAGAGCAGAATCAACGGCAACGGCAACGGCAACGGCAACGGCAACAGCCACTGTGAGCGGCAGTGCAGAGGCGTGCTTTCTTGTGTTCTTTTGGCTGCTACGGAAGGATGGGGCGAAGTAGCGCGAATGCTTTGCTCCCTCCCTTGCGCACCGCGCAGGGGAGGGTTGGGGAGGGGTGAGCTCTTGGCCTGGATCCAATAACTGTTTCCAGACAGCCAGGGCGCCACGCAGCAATCCAGTCGATGGCAGGGCTCAGGCGCGCGTCAACCTGCGCACGCGCTTGCGCTCCTTCGCACGCGCACGCCAATCGCGCCAATGCTGTTGCAGGCACGAGAAGATCACGTACAGCGCCGGCGTGCTCAACAACGTCAGGCTCTGCGAGATCAACAAGCCGCCGATCATCGCGATGCCCAATGGACGGCGCAGCTCCGAACCTTCACCCAGGCCGATGGCCAACGGCAACGCTGCGAGAATCGCTACCATCGTCGTCATCATGATCGGGCGGAAACGCACGATGCAGGCCTCGCGTACCGCGTCAGCCGGGGATTTCCCGTGCTCGCGCTGCGCCACCAGCGCGAAGTCGATCATCATGATCGCGTTCTTCTTGACGATGCCGATCAACAACACCAGCGCGATCATCGAAATGATCGACAGATCGGTGTTGGTCATCCACAGTGCCAGCAATGCACCCATGCCCGCGGCCGGTAGCGTCGACAGGATGGTCACCGGATGCACCAGGTTTTCGTAGAGCATGCCCAGCACGATGTAGACCGTGGCGATCGCAGCGATCACCAGCATCAGCATCGCTGCTGGATCCATTGCCTGGCGGAAGCCGCCGGGTGCTGCCTGGCGTATGTCACCGGGCATGCGCAGGCCTTCGATCACCGATGCGACGATCGCATCGCCTTCGCCGCTGCTGACGCCGGGTGCCAGGTTGTAGCTGAGGTCCATCACCGTGTACTGGTTCTGGTGTGTCACCTGCGAGGGAGCCAGCCCCGGCTCCTGATGTGCAAGCGCGGTAAGCGGAATCATCTCGCCGCTCTTCGACGCCACGTACAAGTCTTCGATCGCCGCCGGGCTTCCGGTCTGGCTTGGCAGAGCGTTGACCACCACGCCGTACTGGTTGAGGTCGGCGTAGATGGTGGAGATCTGGCGCTGGCCGAACGCGCCGTACAAGGCGCCGTCTATGGCCCCGATGGTCACGCCAAGGCGCGAGGCTTTCTCGCGGTCGATGACGATCTTCTGCATCAGCCCGCCCTTGTCGACATCCGAGCCAACATCGCGCAACTGCGGGTGCTGCTTCAGTGCGGTAACCACCCTGGGCAGCCATTCGGCCAGCTGTTCGGCATCGTTGCCCTGCAAGGTCACGCGGTTCTGCGCGCCCTGCGAGCCACCGCCGCCGCCATCGGAAGGCAGGTCCTGGATCGCCCGCAGGCGTACTTCCAGGTCAGGGAACTGCGCTGCCTTGGCGCTGAGTCGGTTGACCACCACGTTGGTCGGTTCTCGGCGGCCTTCCTTGACCGTATGCAGCTCGATGTTGAACTGGGCACTGCTGCCCTGGCGGCTGGAACCCAGGCGGGCGCCGACCACCTTCACCGCAGGATCGGCCAGGAACATGTCGCTGAGCCGGCGTTGGCGCTCGGTCATTTCCTGGAACGACACCGTGGCGCTGGAGCTTGCGCGGCCCCAGATCAGCCCGGTGTCCTGCTCGGGGAACGAGCCCTTGTTGACCGAGCCGGCCAGGAAGAACGTGGCCACGATCAGCAGCAGCGGTGTCAGCGACAGCAGCAGGGCATGGCGCAGCGAGAAATCCAACGCCACCGTATAGACCCTGAGCATGCCTTCATGGATGCGGTCCAGCAGGCGGTTGCCGCGGGTATCACGTGCGCCTTCGGCATGCGGGTGCAGGAAGCGCGCACACAGCGCTGGGGTCAGGGTCAGCGAGACCACCGCCGAGACCACGATGGCCGCGACCAGGGTCAAGGTGAACTCGCGGAAGAAGGCACCGATCATGCCCTGCGCGAAGATGATCGGCAGGAACACCGCGATCAGCGAGGCGGTGATGGAGACGATGGTGAAGCCGATCTCGCGCGCGCCCGCCATCGCCGCTTGTTTTCGTGGCATGCCTTCGTCGAGGTGACGCATGATGTTCTCGATCACCACGATGGCATCGTCGACGACGAAGCCGATGGCGATCACCAGCGCCAGCAGGGTCAGGTTGTTTAGGGTGAAGCCCAGCGTGGTCATCACCAGTGCCGCGCCGGCCAGCGACAACGGCACCGTCACTGCGGCGATCAGGGTGGGCGCGAGCCGGCGCAGGAACAGCGCCATGGTCAGGATCACCATCACCAGGCTGATCATCAAGGTGATCTGCACCTCGGCCAGCGAGGCGCGGATGGTCGGCGTGCGGTCGAAGTACGGGGTCAGCGTGGTGCCCGCATCGAGATAGCCGGACAGCGACGGGATCGCTGCCTTCACGCGGTCAACGGTTGCCACCAGGTTGTCGCCGCTGCGCAGGTACACATACATCAGCACGCCGCGCTTGCCGTTGAACCAGGCGGCCTGGTACGCGTCCTGCTGGCCATCGTAGACCGTGGCCACATCCTTGAGCCGCACCACTGCGCCGTCATGGGTGGAGATGGCGACGTTGGCGAAATCGGAGGCCTTGCGGATCTGGTCGTTGAGGATGATCGCGGTCTGGCTGCTGCCGTCACTGAGGAAGCCCAGCGGCGAGGCGACGTTGGCCGCGCGCATCGCATTGCGCAGGTCATCCGGGCTCAGGCCGAGTGCGGTCATCGCGCGCAGGTTGAGGTCCACGCGCACCGCCGGTGTGGAGGCGCCGGCGATGTCCACCTGCGATACGCCGGGCAGCTGCCTCAGCCGTTGCGCGAGCAGTGAGTCGGCGGTGTTGTAGAGCTCGGCCACCGATTGCGTGTCCGACGTCAGCGCCAGCGCGATCAGGGGGTCGTCGTTGGGGTTGGCCTTCTGGTAGGTCGGTGTGCCAATGCCAGCCGGCAGGTCGGCCATGGCGGCGTTGATGGCCGCCTGCACGTCCTGCGCGGCGGCATCGATGTCGCGGCTGGTGTTGAACATCAGGAACACCATGCTGCGACCATCGCTGCTGGACGAGCGCATGGTGTCGATGCCAGGCACCTGGCCAAGGTGACGTTCGAGCGGTGCTGTCACCGTCGAGGCCATGGTGTTGGCATCGGCACCGGTATTCGAGGCCTGCACGAAGATCACCGGGATCGACAGGTTGGGCAGCGCCGCGACGCCCAGCCGCAGGTAACAGACAAGGCCGGCGAAGAACAGGCCGATCGCCAGCAGGGTGATGCCGATCGGGCGCTTGATGAAGGGCGCGGAGATGTTCATCCGCGCTTACCGTGCGGCCTGCAGGCGCGCAGCTGCACGTTGCTCACGGCGCCTGGCGGCCCATTCGGACAAGCGCTCGAAGTAGAGGTAGATCACCGGCGTGGTGTACAGCGTCACCAGCTGCGACAGCAGCAGGCCGCCGACGATGGCCACACCCAGCGGCCGCCGCAGTTCCGAGCCGATGCCGGTGCCAAGTGCCAACGGCAACGCGCCGAGCATGGCGGCGGCCGTGGTCATCATGATCGGCCGGAAGCGCAGCAGGCAGGCGCGGCGGATCGCGTCATAGGCATTGGCACCGGAGCGCTGCGCATCGAGCGCGAAGTCGATCATCATGATCGCGTTCTTCTTTACGATGCCGATCAGCAGCACGATGCCGACGATGCCATCCACCGACAGGCTCATGCCGCACAGGTACAGCGCCAGCAATGCACCAACACCCGCAGGCGGCAGGGTGGAGATGATGGTCAGCGGGTGGATCCAGCTTTCGTACAGCACACCGAGCACGATGTAGATCACGGCAATGGCGGCCAGCAGCAACAGGATCACATCGGTCTGGCTGCTGGAGAACTCAGCGGCGGTTCCGACGAACTGGGCCTGCATCTGCTGTGGCAGCTGCAACCCGGCCACCGCCTTGTTGATCGCGTCCACGCCCTCGGACAACGAGTAACCCGGTGCCAGGTTGAACGAAACCGTCGCCGATGGCAGCTGCTGCTGATGGCTGACGATCAAGGGTGCGGTGCCTGGCGTCGCGGTTGCGATCGCCGACAGCGGGATGCTGCCGCCGGTGCCCAGCGCGATGCCGGTATTGCTGTTGCCGATGCCGGTGGCGGTGGACGAGTTGCTGGAAGTCACCTGGCCCAGCGTGGTGGCGTTGCTGCCGCTGAGCGTGCCGCTGCCGTTGCTGCCGATCGCCAGCTGGTTCATCAGCGCTTCGCTGGTGCGGAACTCCGGCGCAACTTCCAGCACTACCCGGTACTGGTTGAGCTGGGTGAAGATGGTGGAGATCTGGCGCTGGCCGTAGGCGTCGTACAAGGTGTCGTCGATGGTCTGCATCGGCACGCCGTAGCGGCTGGCCTTGTCGCGATCCACTTCCACATGCAGCGCGCGGCCGTGGTTGGCCAGGTTGTTGTCGACGTCGGCCAGTTCCGGCAGGCGTCGCAACGCATCGGTGACGCGCTCGGTCTGGGTCGCCAGCTCGGCGCTGTCCATGTCCGACAGCGAGAACTGGTACGCGGTGGCGGCCACGCGGGTGTCGAGGGTGACGTCCTGCACCGGTTTCAGGTACAGCGCGACGCCGGGAACATGCGCGGCGGCGGCCTGCAGGCGCGGCAGGATCACATCCAGGCCATCGCGATCACCACGGTCCTTGAGCACGATGCTCAGCTGGCCCTGGTTGAGCGTGGGATTCATGCTGCCGGCGCCGATGTAGGCGGCGATGCCGGTGACCGCGGCGTCGCCCTGCAAGGCAGCGGCAACCGCCTGGGTGCGTTGCTGCATCTGGTCGAAGGCGACGTTCTGGTCGGCGATCACCACGCCGGTGACCATGCCGGTGTCCTGGTCGGGCAGCAGGCCCTTGGGGATCACCATGTACAGCAGCACGGTCAGCCCGACCGAGGCCAGCGCGATGGTCAAGGTCAGCGGCTGATGGTGGAGCACCCAGTCCAGGGTGCGTTCGTAGACCCCGACCAGCCGCGACCATGCGGTGGTCTTGCCTTCGGCGGCGGCGCGCTCGTGGGCGTCGTCGCCTTCCGGCAGCGCATCGGGCTTGAGCAGGTAGGCGCACATCATGGGCGTCAGGGTCAGCGAGATCACCATCGAGATGGCGACGGCGATCGACAGCACCCAGGCGAACTCGTGGAACAAACGGCCGGTGACGCCCGGCATCAGGATCAGCGGCAGGAACACCGCGATCAACGACACCGTCAACGACAGCACGGTGAAGCCGATTTCACGCGAGCCGACCTCGGCGGCCTCGGGGCCGTCCTTGCCTTTCTCGATGTAACGCACGATGTTCTCGATCATCACGATCGCATCGTCGACCACGAAGCCAGTGGCCACGGTCAGCGCCATCAGCGACAGGTTGTCCAGCGACATGCCGGCGAAAGCCATTACCCCGAACGTGCCGAGCAGGGACAAGGGCACCGCCACCGACGGAATAACCGTGGCCCACAAGCGGCGAAGGAACACGAAGATCACCGCCACCACCAGGCAGATGGTGAGGACCAGGGTGAACTGCACGTCATGCACCGAGGCGCGGATGGTGACGGTGCGGTCGGAGAACACATCGAGCTTTACGTCCGCCGGCAGCATGCCCTGCAGCGTCGGCAGGATCTGGCGGATGTTCTCCACCGTCTTGACGATGTTGGCGCCGGGTTGGCGACGCACTTCCAGCAGTACCGCCGGCTTGCCATCGGCCCAGGCGGCGATCTGGTCATTCTCCACGCCGTCGACCACCTTGGCCACGTCGCGCAGCCGTACCGGCGCACCGTTCTGGTAACGGATGATGACGTCGTTGTAATCGGCTGCGTCGCTGAGCTGGTCGTTGGTGGACAGCGTGTAGCTCTGGGTCTTGCCGTTGAGCGAGCCCTTGGGCGCATTGACGTTGGCCTGGGTCAGCGCGCTGCGCAGATCTTCCAGGGTCATGCCCATGTTGGACAGCTGCGCCGGATTGACCTGGATGCGCACGGCCGGCCGCACGTTGCCGGCGATCGATACCAGGCCGACGCCGTCGGTCTGCGACAGGCGCTGGGCGAGGATGGAGTCGGCCAGGTCGTTGACCTCACGCAGGGCGCGGGTATCCGAAGCCAGCTTCAGGGTCAGGATCGGCGCATCGGCCGGATTCACCCGGTTGTAGACCGGTTGGTAGGGCAACGAGCTGGGCAGGGTGGCCTGGCGTATCGCCGCCTGCACGTCCTGCGCGGCCGTATCCAGGTCGCGCTCCATCGAGAACTGCAGCACGATGCTGGACAGGCCTGCCGAGGAATCGGAGGTCATCATGTCCAGCCCGGAAATCTGCCCCAGCTGTCGCTCCAGCGGCGTCGTCACCAGCGAGGCCATGGTCTGCGCGCTGGCACCCGGGTACTGGGTGGTCACCACCAGGCTGGGGGCTTCGATCTCGGGCAGGGCTGCCACCGGCAGGCGCTGGTAGCCGATGATGCCGAGCAGCATCAGCCCGATCATCAACAGGGAGGTGGCGATCGGGCGCCGGATGAAAACAGTCGAAAAGCCCACGGTCGATTCCTGGTGCGGGGGAGGGGAGGCGGGTGCCGGCCGGCGCGTCAGCGCGGCGGGCCACCCCGTCCGCCACGGCCAGACTGGCTGGCTGCCTTGAGCTGCTCCTCGGTCGGTGCCGGCGGTGCCTGGCCTGGCGCCAGCGCGTTGACCTTGCTGCCTTCCTTCAGCCGGAACTGACCTTCGGTGACCACTTTGTCGCCGGCCTGCAGGCCCTTGCCGATCACCACATGGCTGTCATCGACCTGGCCGCTCTGCACCACGTCGCGCAGGGTGACGGTGTTGTCGGGCTTGATCAGGTAGACGAAGTCGCCAGCGCTACCGCGTTGCACGGCTTCGGCAGGCACGACCACCGCGCCCGGCAACTCGTTGAGCTTCATCCGCACATTGACGAACTGGCCCGGCCACAGCGCACCGCTGGCGTTGGGGAACTCGGCGCGCAGGCGGAAGGTGCCGCTGCTGCTGCTGATCTGGTTGTCCACCACCTGCAGCTTGCCGTCGTCATTGAGCACGGCGCCGCCTTCGCGATCCAGCGTGGAGGTTGCCAGCGGGCCAGCCGCCTGCGCGCTGCGCACTGCATCAAGCTGCTGCTCGGGCAGGTTGAACAACACGTATACCGGTTGCAGCTGGGTGATGGTGACAATCGCGGTGCCGGCACTGACCACGTTGCCCGGGTCCACGGCACGGATGCCGGTGGTGCCGCTGATGGGCGCGGTGATGCGGGTGTAGTCCAACTGCACCTTGGCCTGCGCGGCAGAAGCCTGTGAGGCTGCAACCGCGGCCTGGTATTGGCTTACCTGGTTGCGCAGCGTGGTCAGGTCGGTCTGCGCCACGAACTGGCGGTACTCGGGAGAGTTGGAACGCTCGTAATTGGACTGCGCGGTGGCCAGCAAAGCCTGGTTCTGGCGGGTGCTGGCGACGGCCTGGTCGTACTGTGCCTTGAAGGTGCGTGGATCTATCTGTGCCAGCAGGTCCCCTTTCTTGACCGTCTGGCCCTCACGGAAGTTGACGCTGAGCAGTTCGCCGCCGACCTGCGGGCTGGCCGTGACGGTATTGAACGCAGTCACCGTGCCCTGTGCGGTCACGTAGACCGGAACGTCCTTCTGTTCGGCGGCGACGGCCGTGACCGGAACCGGATCCTTGTCGGCGTCCTCCCCACGCGAGCCGCCCGTCGCCTGCGGCGCTGCTTTCTGCTTGCCGCCCCCCATCACCCGGTAGCCGATGCCGGCCACGAGCAGCACTGCGATGACCAGCAGCACGATTTTCCAGAAACGCGACATGCGGAAACTCCTGAGGAAACAATGGGGAGAACGAACAGGCCGCAGAGGATACCGCCGCGCCTGTGGCCATGGAGGCATGACCGATGGGCCACGCATACAGACCCATGCAGGTGATGAACGTTCCATCGCCGCATCGGTTGACCCGATTTCGCAACGCGGCGTGCAGGGCCGGACCATGCTCGGCAGGATGCGTTACGTGACGATGATGGTCTGCCTGGAAAGCCCCGTGCCGAGCATGGCCAGGCCCTGCAGTGGTCCACTCGCAGTGCTTTGGTTCCCTGGTGGCGGCCGCTTGGCCCATGATTGGCCTACATTCACCCTGTCCCCGATTGGAAGGAGAGTTGTCGATGGCCCGCAAGACCGTGTTGCTGTCCGCGTTGCTATGCGCCCTTGCGCCGCTGGCGCAGGCCCAGGATGCCGCGCAGCGGCCGGAAGTGGCTGCCGCGGCCACCCGCCTGCAACAGCAGGTGGTGGAGTGGCGTCGCGACTTCCACGCTCACCCGGAACTGTCCAATCGCGAAGAGCGCACCGCCGCCAAGGTCGCCGAGCGCCTGCGCGCGATGGGCCTGACACCGAAGACCGGCGTGGCGGTGCACGGCGTGGTCGCCATCATCAAGGGCGGACTGCCTGGCCCGAAGATCGCCCTGCGCGCCGACATGGACGCACTGCCTGTCACCGAACAGACCGGCCTGCCATTCGCTTCCAAGGCCACCGCCGAGTACCGCGGCGAGCAGGTCGGGGTGATGCATGCCTGCGGCCATGACGCGCATACCGCGACACTGCTGGGTGTGGCCGATGCGCTGGTTGCCATGCGCGACAAACTGCCCGGTGAGGTGATGCTGATCTTCCAGCCTGCCGAGGAAGGTGCACCGCCGCCAGAGCAAGGGGGGGCCGACCTGATGTTGAAGGAGGGCCTGTTCAAGGACTTCAAGCCGGAGGCGGTATTCGGCCTGCATGTGTTCTCCAGCGTGCAGGCGGGCCAGATCGCCGTGCGCGGTGGTCCGTTGATGGCGGCTTCCGATCGCTTCGGCATCACCGTCAACGGTCGCCAGACGCATGGTTCGGCGCCGTGGAACGGGGTCGACCCGATCGTCGCCGCATCGGACCTGATCGGTACCGCACAGACGATTGTCAGCCGTCGCGCCAACCTGTCCAAGCAGCCGGCGGTGGTCACCTTCGGTGCGATCAAGGGCGGTATCCGCTACAACATCATTCCCGATTCGGTGGAAATGGTCGGCACCATCCGCACCTTCGACCCGGACATGCGCCAGCAGATCTTCGCCGACCTGCGCAACGTCGCCGAGCACACCGCCGCGGCCCATGGCGCAACCGCCGTCACCGACATCTACGAGAAGGATGGTAACCCGGCCACCGTCAACGACCCTGCACTGACCGCGCGCATGCTGCCCAGCCTGCAGGCGGTAGTGGGCAAGGACAACGTCTATGAGCCTCCGTTGCAGATGGGCTCGGAGGACTTCTCGCTGTACGCCCAGCAGGTGCCGTCGATGTTCTTCTTCGTCGGTTCCACCGGTGCCGGCATCGATCCTGCCACCGCGCCAAGCAACCATTCGCCCAAGTTCCTGCTCGACGAATCGGCATTGGACGTGGGCCTGCGCGCGCTGTTGCAGGTGTCCTTGGACTACCTGCACGGTGACAAGGCGGGCTGAGTCCGGGTAGTGTCGGGGGATTACCTACAAGGAAGAAGGAGCCCCCATGAGCGCCAGCCTGGCCATGCTGCTGCAGTCGCAGCTCGACCCCCAGCTCACCGCAGAAGCCTTGCTTGCGCAGATGCGCAGCGATTGGCCCGATCTGGACCAGTCGCTGTTGCGCCTTGGCGAAGTCCCTGCCGACGGTGACGGAGAAAAGGATGCCGAGGATGATTCCGGGATGCTGTGCCTGGAATATGCGGACAATCTGATCGCGCTGATGCCGATCCCGGTGCAGATCGGCGATGACGTCGACCAGATCTGCGCACACAGCCGGCTGTGGCCCGATGCCACGCCGGCGCCGGTGGGCTACACCGCGCACACCATCGTTACCGTGATGCGCTTCGGCAATGACGGGCAGGACACCAATCTCGTCGCGCAGGCAGCCTTGCTCAGCCGCGTGCTGGCCTCGGCGATCGCGGTGTCCGATAGCATCCAGGCGGTATATTTCGGCAGCGCCAACCACGTGGTGCTGCCCGGCCTGTTCCGCGAGCTGGCCCAGGCCACACTGCCGGAACCGCTGCCGATCGCCTGGGTGGCGATCAACGTCGGCACGCGCCCGGACGGCGTGATGACCGGCCATACCCGCGGCATGGACATGCTCGGCTTGATGGATATCGAGATTCCCGACACTACCGACAGCGCAGAAGGTGTTTTCGGCCGGCTTACCGGCATCGTCGATTACCTGGTCGAAAACGGCATGGTCATCAGTGACGGCGACACCCTGGGGGCGACCGAAGAGGAGCGCATCCGCGTGGTCTACGGTCCCTCGGCGCTGGATCCGGAGCGGGAGGTGATGCGGCTGGTAAGCGAGGAAATCCCGCAGGCCAAGCCGGGCAAGTCGTGGTGGTCGCGGTTGCTGAACTGAACCCGCACCTGGCGGAGGGTTCCATCGAAAGCACAGATCGGTATATCCGGCGCTCAAGCTTGCGCAATTACAATTGCGCCGATGAATACTCCCCAAGATTCCAGCCTCGGCCGTGAGGTCGACTACCCCCGCCAGTACGACGCCAGTCTGCTGTTTCCGATCCCGCGCGCCGGCGCCCGCGCCGAGATCGGCCTGGGCGAGGCATTGCCATTTGTCGGCGAGGACCGCTGGCATATCTATGAATTGGGCTGGCTGGACGCACGCGGCAAGCCCTGCGTCGAGACCGCCACGCTGTACGTGCCAGGGACCTCGCCGAACCTGATCGAATCCAAGTCGCTCAAGCTGTACCTGAATTCGCTCAATGGTGCGCGTTTCAACCGGCCCGAAGCGGTACGTGAGCGCATCGCCACGGACTTGTCGGCGTGTGCCGGTGCCGACGTGCGGGTCGAGTTCGGCCTGCCGCCGGTAGCACCCGCGCCGGGCGAGTGCATCGATCACCTGGATGTCGCCATCGACAGCTACGGCCCGCCGGACGCGAGCCTGCTGCTGGCTGACGCCAGCACCGTGGTCAGTGAGACGCTGGTCTCGGCCCTGCTCAAGTCCAACTGTCCGGTCACCGGCCAGCCCGACTGGGCCAGCGTCAGCATCCGTTACCAGGGGGCACGCATCGACCGTGAAGGCCTGCTGCGCTACCTGGTCAGTTACCGCGACCATGCCGAGTTCCACGAACAGTGCGTGGAGCGGATCTTCCTGGAGCTGAGCCAGCGCTGCCAGCCGGCCACGCTGGAGGTGGAGGCGCGCTATACCCGCCGTGGCGGGCTGGACATCAACCCGCGCCGGGCCAGCCCTGGGCTGGCCGCCAGCGCTCCGATCCGCGACCTGCGTCAATGAGCATTCAGCTGCGTACGCAGGTTTTTACGTGGACGCGATGAAACCTTAACAGGCCTCATGCAATCGTTGTCTCCAGTCAGTCACGGAGGAGCAGCCTGGATGAGCAGTACTGATAAGAAAGCAGATTTTTCCGGTGTCACCGCGACCGTGACCAGTACCGAGCAGGTGGTGGAGAAAGCGGATTTTTCCGGTGTCACGGCAACGGTGACCAGCACCGAAGAGATCGTCGGCGAGCAGCAGTACACGGTGCAGAGCGGTGACAACCTCTCCAAGATCGCCGAGAAGCTGCTCGGCGATGGCAACGCATGGAAGAAGATCTTCGATGCGAACCGCGATGTCCTCGACGACCCGGACAAGATCCGCCCCGGGCAGACGCTGAAGATTCCGGCGCGCCAGGACTGATCCGCGCGCCACTACGTACGCACCTTCAAATCCAGATTCGGAGCAATCCATGAAGAAGACTTCGCTTAGCAGTGCCCTGATGATCGCTGTGGTCGGTGCCGTGGCACTGGTTGGTTGCAAGAAGAAAGAAGAAGAGGCTGCACCGACTCCGCCGCCGGTTGCCGAGGCTCCGGCACCGATGGTCGAGTCTGCGCCTGCAGCGCCTGCTCTCGCAGTTACTAGCGTGACCGTCGGCAATACCGTTGGTGCTGATCTGTCGGTGGCACCGGTTGCGGTATTGGCTGCCAAAGACAAGATCGTGGTTTCCATCAAGACCAGCGGTACTGCCAGCAATGTGCCGGTCGGTGCCAAGTTGACCTATCAGGATGGCCAGGTGGCTGGTGACCAGAGCGCCACGCTCAACGCCACCGACGTCGGTACCACCAACATCGAATTCGCCAACAGCAAGCCGTGGCCGGCAGGCAAGTACACCGCCGACGTCACCGTCGACGGCAAGGCTGCGGGCACGCCGCAGCAGTTCGAGGTGAAGTAAGTAAGGCGTAAGCCGGCGAACTCTCTCCCGCCGGTGACACGCATGGGCGCAGCTGCGAGGCTGCGCCTTTTTTTTTCTCCTCCCATCTGAGGGGCGCGGTATCAGCTGCGAAGCAGGGAGATCATCAATTGAATGAGTTTGGGCGAACCGGGTTGCCCGGCTGACGGCGCTTCCGCAGACAGCGCGACCTTGTCGGCATGCTCGAGTGAAGCGCATGGCGCGCGGCGTGGTTTGCGCAGTGCCTGTACGGGTTGCATGCAGAGCGCGGGTGGTTGCAGGTGAGACCACCACCGCCATGAGCGACATGAGCAAGACGGCACAAGGCCTGCGCGGGCTTGCGCTGCAACAGGACCGCCGCTCCCTACCTTTGCGTATGGGTTTACTTTGCCCGGCCCGGTCGAAAACGCGACAATACAAGGGTTTCCCAATCCGGTAGCCGGATGGGGTTTGCGCGCAGGCCCACTGGATGGTCGTGCGCCGGCCCGATCGCCGCTGCCATTCCACGCACCGCATCCGTCAGCAAGAGAGTTTTTGCCCCCATGTCGAATACGCCGAAGATCATCTACACGCTCACCGACGAAGCTCCGTTCCTGGCCACGCAGTCGCTGCTGCCGATCGTCGATGCCTTTACCGCGACCGCCGGCATTGCCGTCGAAACCCGCGACATCTCGCTGTCCGGCCGCATCCTTTCGCAGTTCCCGGATTTCCTGAAGGACGACCAGAAGATCAGCGATGACCTGGCCGAACTGGGCGAACTGGCGACCACGCCGGAAGCCAACATCATCAAGTTGCCGAACGTGTCGGCCTCGGTGCCGCAGCTCAAGGCCGCGATCAAGGAACTGCAGGAGCAGGGTTTCATCCTGCCGAACTACCCGGATGCCCCGACCGATGACGTGTCGCGCGATATCCAGGCCCGCTACGACAAGATCAAGGGTAGTGCGGTCAACCCGGTGCTGCGCGAAGGCAACTCCGATCGCCGCGCACCGTTGTCGGTGAAGAACTACGCCCGCAAGCACCCGCACCGCATGGGCGCCTGGACTGCCGATTCCAAGTCGCACGTCGCCCACATGGACGGCGGAGATTTCTACGGCAGCGAGAAGTCGGCCACCGTCGCCAACGCTGGCAGCCTGAAGATCGAACTGGTGCAGAACGACGGCAACACCGTCGTGCTGAAGGCCAAGACCGCGGTCAAGGGCGGCGAGATCGTCGACGCTTCGGTGATGAGCCGCAAGGCGTTGGCGGCATTCGTTGATGCACAGATCGCCGATGCCAAGGAGCAGGGCGTGCTGTTCTCGCTGCACCTGAAGGCGACCATGATGAAGGTCTCCGACCCGATCATGTTCGGCGTCGTGGTCGACGAGTTCTACAAGGACGTGCTGGGCAAGCACGCCGCCAGCCTCGCCCAGATCGGTTTCGATTCCAACAACGGCATCGGCGATCTGTACGCGCGCCTGCCGCAGCTGCCGGAAGCCGAGCAGGAAGCGATCAAGGCCGATATCGCCGCCGAGTACGCCAAGCGTCCGGCCGTGGCCATGGTCAACTCGGACAAGGGCATCACCAACCTGCACGTGCCGTCGGACGTGATCGTCGACGCCTCGATGCCGGCGATGATCCGTGACTCCGGCAAGATGTGGAATGCCGAAGGCAAGCTGCAGGACACCAAGGCCGTCATTCCGGACCGCTGCTACGCCGGCGTGTACCAGGCTGTTATCGACGACTGCAAGGCACACGGCGCATTCAACCCGTCCACCATGGGCTCGGTGCCGAATGTCGGCCTGATGGCGCAGAAGGCCGAAGAGTACGGTTCGCATGACAAGACCTTCCAGATCGCTGCCGATGGCGTGGTCAAGGTCAGCGACGAAGCCGGCAACGTGGTGTTCGAGCACGCGGTGGAGGCCGGTGACATCTGGCGCATGTGCCAGACCAAGGACGCGCCGATCCAGGACTGGGTGAAGCTGGCTGTCAGCCGTGCGCGCCTGAGCAACACCCCGGCGCTGTTCTGGCTGGATGGCAAGCGCGCCCACGATGCGCAGGTGATTGCCAAAGTCGAAAAGTATTTGAAGGATCACGACACCAACGGCCTGGACATCCGCATCCTGTCGCCGGAAGAAGCCACGGCCGTGTCGCTGGAGCGCATCCGCAAGGGCGAGGACACCATCTCGGTGACCGGCAACGTGTTGCGTGACTACCTCACCGACCTGTTCCCGATCCTGGAGTTGGGCACCAGCGCCAAGATGCTGTCGATCGTGCCGCTGATGGCCGGTGGCGGCCTGTTCGAAACCGGTGCCGGTGGTTCGGCGCCGAAGCACGTGCAGCAGTTCGTCGAAGAGGATTACCTGCGCTGGGATTCGCTGGGTGAGTTCCTGGCCTTGGCCGCATCGCTGGAACACCTGGGCCAGCGTTACGACAACAAGGGCGCCACCGTGCTCGCCAATGCCCTGGACGCTGCCAACGGCAAGTTCCTGGACAATGACAAGTCGCCGTCGCGCAAGCTTGGAGGCATCGACAACCGCGGCAGCCACTTCTACCTGGCCATGTACTGGGCGCAGGCGTTGGCCGAGCAGAACGACGATGCCGCGTTGAAGGCAAAGTTCGCACCGCTGGCCGAAGTGCTGACCAGCAACGAGCAGAAGATCGTCGACGAGCTGGCTGCGGTGCAGGGCAAGGCCGTGGACATCGGCGGCTACTACCGTCCTGACCTGTCCAAGGCAGGCCCGGCGATGCGTCCGAGCGCCACGCTCAACGCTGCGATCGCCAGCCTCAAGGCCTGAGAGGGATGAAGCACGACGGCGGGGTTTGAATTCCGCCGTGTAAAAACAAGACCTGCGCCCCTTGCCCGGGCGCAGGTTTTTTTTTGGATGACCGCAATGCTGTCGCAACGACGCTGTAACCGAGGTTTCTTCTTTCCTCGCGGTACCCCTGCGTGCTGCATGAAACAGCGCCGTGAAAAACACTGGAACAGTGCGAACGTAAGAGCAGAAGCCAGGATGAAATAGGCACTGACAAATCGAACTGTGGGAGCAATCACCCTTTCACACCCGGTTTCTGGAATAGCCTGATTCGACACGCAGGGATTGCATGACGCAGCGCGTCGAAAAGGGGAAGAGGCATGACCAGGGTGCTGGTAGTGGGCTCGGACACGCGTGAAGAGCAGGCATTGCTGGGGCGGCTCCGGCATGTGGCCGGTTTGCCGCCGGAAGCGTTGCAACGTTGTGTTGACCTTGACCAATGCGACCTGTTGCTGGTGCGCGATACGCCAGCGCTGCGCAGTGCCGCACTGCACATGGCGCGCAAGCGCCCGGGCATGCGGCTGTGGATGCACGATGAAGCAGGCGCGGTCCACGATGGTTTGGCGGCCGTGCCTTCGTCACTGGATGACCTGCAGATACAGCGCGCACTTGCGCCAGCGCCAGCTTCGACGTCTGCACCTGCACCCGTGACCACCGACGGCCTGTTCCTCGCCAGTGGTGCCAAGCAGGTAACCCGCCTGCTGCGCCAGCGCCTGCAGGAAAAGCACGGCCGTGCGCTGTTGACGCTGCAGGGGCAGCCACAGCTGCTGATCGATTTCGAGCATGACCAAGCGGTGCCGTTGTACCAGCATCCGCCGCAGGGCCCCGGCTTGCCGCAGCAGCTGGGGGAAGTATTCGAGTTGCTGGCCTTGCAGGAACTGTCCATCGCCAGGTACCAGACCTTGGCCGAAGGCCTCGCGCGGCAGCCACTGCGGCCGTTGCTGTGGCAGATGGCGCAGCACGGCGACCACTGGACTGATTTCGACCGGCGCCTGCAGCTGCATGGCCAGGTCAGCCTGCTGCGGTGGCCGGACTTCCGGGTGTTGGCGCACCAGCACGACGGGTTCCGGTTGTGCTCGCTGCTGCTCAAGAAGCCCTGCTCGCTGCAGGAATGCACGCGCTTGCTGGAACTGGACATCGATGCCACGCGCGGGTTCATGCGCTCGGCCTACCTGTGCGGGTATGCCAAGGTGCAGGTGCCCGAACAGTTGCCGGAGCCACCGCCGGCGGCCAGGAACAATGCCAGCACCTTGCTGGCACGGATGTGGCGCAGCGTGCGCCAGCGCTCGGGTACCCACGCATGATCGAACACAAGGTAGTGATCCTCGGTGCCATGGGGGCCGGCAAGTCGACGCTGGTGCGTGCAGTGGCTGGTGGGGCGGTGATTGACACCGACGTGCTCAATACCGACAGCACCTCATCGAAGCTGGCCACAACCGTGGCGATGGACTACGCCGACGTCAACCTGCCGAACGGCGACCGCCTGCGCCTGTATGGCACGCCGGGACAGCAACGTTTCTCCTTCATCTGGCCGGTGCTGCTGCAGGGTGCGCGCGGCGTGGTGATCCTGGCCGATGCCTCCAGCCCCAATGCCGTGCAGGAACTGGATTGCTACCTGCAGGCACTGCGTGAACATGCCAACACCGTGCCGGCGGTGGTCGGCGTATCCAAGTTCGACCTTGCACCGGAGGTGGACTTGGACAGCTGCCTGCTGAAAGTCCAGCAGACCGCCGGTCGGCCATTGCCGTTGGTGCCCTTCGACGCACGTTCGGAAGCGGCGGTGATGATGTTGATGGACGTGTTGATGGGCGAAGTGGAGGCCGCCGCACTGGTCGAGGACCAATCTTGAAATCGGGAGGAACGCTGTGCTGGAAGATTGGGAAGTAGTGGCAGTGGACCGCAAGCTGCAGGAATTCGCCGAGTCGGTCGATGGCGTCCGCGCTGCGGTGGTGGCCAGCGTGGATGGCTTCGCGTTGGCGCAGGCGTCCACCGATCCGTCCAGCGGTGAACGGCTGGCGGCAATGACAAGCGCCATGCTGGCCCTGGCCAGCGCAGTCGGGCGCGAACTGTCGCTGGGCAGCATGGAGATCCTGATGCTCGAGGCCAGCGAGGGCAAGGTCCTGATGCAGTCGATACCACTGTCGCGTGGCTCGCTGCTGTTGATGGCCGCCTGTGGCCAGCGCAGCGTGATCGGCCACGTGCTTTGGAGTGCCCGCGAATGCGGTCGCAAGATACAGGCCGAACTCGAAGGATCGACGTAAAGACCGGCAACCGCACGCAGTGAAGCAGGCGGCTCGCGCTGCGATGATCGCCCGGCAACCGCGTTGACGCCTGTTTCAGGGCTGGGGCAGCTGCTGTCCCCGGCTGTGGGGTATCGTCATCCCGGTTCTTCCAACGGTTGCACACATGTCGTTGCCGTCACCCAGCGCAGAAGAGATCGCCCGTTGCATCACCGAAGGCTTCGAGGCCTATCACCTTGCCTTCGCCGAGGTCAGCCGACGTGCCCGGACCCGTTTCCAGGCCAAGGACTGGGCGCAGGCAAGGACCGATGCCGTGGAGCGCATCGCGCTGTATGACCTGTGCATCGCCCGGTGCCGGCAACGGCTGCAGGCATTGCCCGGCTTCGGGCCGCCTTCCAACGAGCTGTGGCGCGGGGTGAAGCAGTGCTTCACCGCGATGATCGCCTCACGTCTGGACGGTGAGCTGTACAAGACCTTCTACAACACGCTGACCCGACGCCTGTTCGGTACCCGCGGTGTGGATGATGGCATCGAGTTCATGGCGCTGGACATCGAGCCATCGGACGCCATCACCCATCCGGTTGCACGGCATGTCTATGCGGTGTCCGAGGCGCGCCCGGTGGAAGCATTTTCACGGTTGCTGGCTGACTTCGCGTTCGAGGTGCCGTATCGGCACCAGCTGCGCTGCGCTGCCGCCATTGCCGTGCGCCTGCAGGATGACCTCGCGCATTGGGGGCCGTATCCGGTCCGCGCCATTGAACTGCTGCAGACGGTGTTCTACCGCGAGCGGCGCGCCTACCTGGTGGGCAGGGTGTTTGGTGAACACCGCTTTTCGCCGTGCGTCATCGCGGTGGTCAATGACGATGATGGGTTGCGGGTGGAAGCGGTGCTCAGCCGCAGGCGTGACGTGGCGCATCTGTTTGGTGTCTCACGCAGCTACTTCCAGGCCGACCTGCCGACCGTAGCCGATGCAGTGGTGTTCCTGCGCAGCATCCTGCCAGGCAAGCCGGTGGATGAGATCTACACCGTGCTGGGCCGTGCCAAGCAGGGCAAGACCGAGCGTTATCGCACCTTCTTCAGCCACTTCCAGCAGCATCCGAACGAGTCCGTGGTGCACGCCGAAGGCACCCCGGGCATGGTGATGACGGTGTTTACCTTGCCCAGCTACCCGCTGGTGTTCAAGTTGATACGCGACCGTTTCGCCTGGCCCAAGACCATGAGCCGGCAGGACGTTGAGGACAAGTACGCTCTGGTCTTCAACCTGGACCGCATCGGTCGCCTGCTTGATGCGCAGCCCTATCGGCACCTGCGGTTCCCACTCGCGCGTTTTTCGCCGTCCCTGCTGGCCGAACTGGTCGGCCAATGCAGCCAGAGCGTGCACGTGGATGGCGATGATCTGGTGATAACGCTGTGCTACGTGCAGCGGCGCTTCCGGCCGTTGAACCTGTACCTGCGCGAGCAGGGCGCTGATGCTGCCAGGGCCGCCGCACTGGACTACGCGCAGGCGATCCGCGACATGGCCTGCAACAACATCTTCCCGGGTGACATGCTGCTGAAGAACTTCGGTGTCTCGCGGCATGGGCGTGCGGTGTTTTACGACTATGACGAACTCTGCCTGCTTACCGAGTGCAACTTCCGGGCATGGCCGCAGCCACGCAGCGAGGAGGAGGCGATGGCCGCCGAGCCGTGGTTCCATGTCGCGGCCAATGACGTGTTCCCGGAGCGCTTCGCGCTGTTCATGGGCTTGCCTGCCGGTCTATTGGACGTGGTGCGTGAAAAATACGCCGAGTTGTTCGAGCCCGCATGGTGGCAGGGCCTGCAGGCCGGCTTCCGCGAAGGACGCTACCCCGACACACCGCCGTATCCGCCGGCGCTGCGCCTGGCTTGACGCTTGTGGCGCAACTGCGGCTGCGCTCTAATCCGCATTCAGGACACAGGGAGAGGTGCGATGCGACACATGCTTGCAGCAGTGGCGGTAGGTGCGGTGCTGATGATGGGGATGCCGGTGGTGGCCAGCGCTGGCAGTGGCGGTGTCAGTTCGGTGCGCGAGCGGATTGAAAGCAGCATGGTGGTCAGTGGTGACGTCACGATAGAAACGGATGGTTCGGTATCTGCGCTGCGGCTGGAGAAGCAGGATGAGCTGCCTCCGTCCGTGGTCAAACTGGTGCGTGATGCGGGCTTGAAATGGAAGTTCGAGCCGGTTGTCAGGAATGGTGTGGCGGTACGTGCACTGGCCCCGATGAGTCTGCGCGTCATAGCCCGTAAGCTGGACGCTGGGCGTTATGAAATCAGCCTGCGTGGCATCAATTTCTCACGCCTTGACGGTGACGACCCGGAGAGCATCGCACGCATCGAGATGACGCCACCGCGTTACCCGGTACAGGCGTTCCGTGCAGGCGTATCCGGTAGCGTCTATCTGCTGCTCAAGGTTGGCCGGGATGGCAAGGTCGAGGACGTTTTCGCCGAGCAGGTGAACCTCACTTTCCTCAGCGGGGAGTCCGAGCAGCGGCTTGGACGCGAGGTGCTTGCAAAGAGCGCGATTGCCGCTGCCAGGCAGTGGACCTTCCGCGTTCCAACGCAGGGCGCCGAGGCTGGGCAGGCGTTCTGGAACGTACGCGTGCCGGTTGGGTTTTCCTTGGGCGATGCGGCTGCCGAAGGCCAGGGTCCGGCGCGGTGGGTAAGTTACGTCGCTGGCCCACGTGAGCGTGCCCCATGGTGGGACGACAGCGATCCGCTGGGCTTTGCGCCGGATGCGCTGGTCGATGGCAGCGTAAACCTGGTGGACAACAACGGTCCGCGCCTGCTGACGCCATTGCAGGGCAGCTGAGTCCCGACGCATGGGTAGTGCCGAGCCATGCTCGGCAGCGGCGCTAGCGGTAACGCCCCAGCCGAGCATGGCTCGGCTCTACAGGTGCAGCGGAAGCTGCGAAGCAGGCACCGTCCGTCCAGTCATCGCCAAACAAAAACCCCGCTTTCGCGGGGTTTTTGCCTGCAGCCAATTCCAACGGGAATCAGCGCTTCATCGAGCCGAAGAACTCGTCGTTGGACTTGGTGTTCTTCATCTTGTCGAGCAGGAATTCCATCGCGGCGATTTCATCCATCGGATGCAGCTAAAGCCCAGATTTTAAAGGGTTTAGATATGGCATTGACTAGGTCGGGGGTCAATGCTTGGGGGCAAGAGTCAGCTTTAAATCCGTCCGGGTCAACCCCTCATGCTCTGGAGACGGGGACGGAGTTAGTTGCAGAGGATTCCGCCAGCGCGTGTCGGGTTCCGTCCGATTCTGTCGGATTTGCAATTGATTGCAATTGGTCCCGCGAACATGGATTGAGCCCTTTAAAGCTTCGATAGCAAGCGATCAGCCACCACGCCCATGCTTTCAACCGCGATTCGGGCTTCGTCCGTGTTAACAGTTGCAGGGAACGAGCGGCCGTGCCCAGTGCCTTGGGAATTCCTGAGCGCATTTATGCCGCACCCGACCTCATAGAGGGCTGCGTCAACTCGGTCTTGGGGCCCTATTGCTGCGGATTTATCCACGCACAGCCCGAGCGCCATGAAGGCTTGTGCGAGGAGCGTGGGGAAATTGGTGATGGTGGGCTCTGCCCCAAACTTGGTGACCAGAACATGCTTGGCGGTGGCTTCAAGGAGGTCCTTACCTGTACCTGTTACCAGCGCGGAGTCCAGCGCACCGCTTCGTGCTCGTCTGACGTAGGCGGTCAGAGCCTCGGTAAGGCTCTTCCCGGACAGCGAATCTAATAGCAGAGGCCTCAGCTCGCCGGAGTTCGTGAGCTCATATCCTTCGCCTCGGAGGACACCGACTGCATTCGTTATTGCTTCATACCCCACGTAATTTGGTGAGGCTTCCCTGAAGCCTCCCAAGCCCCTTATCACGCCTACAAGAGCCTCTGCGAACTGGCTTGCGCTCTGGGGGGCGTTCTCCATTCCCCAACTCAGAACGCTTCGCACACGTTTTGCCTTGCCGACCACTTGGCCTGTGGTCGTAGGGTCGCCTTCTGAAAGTTTTGCCTTCGTGATCTGGAACTCGATGGCGGAATGCGTAGGCTCGCGCTTCAGCCCTGCTCTACCATCATCCACGAGGCTGGAGATGGCGGTAATCACTGCTTCCGAAATGACGAGCTTTCCCATGGCCACCCCTAGCGCTTCCTGAAGACCCACTCTACGGAAATTAGAAATGTTATGCGGAAAATTCTGCGATCAATAACAGGGTGTTTCTATTAGCTGAACTGGTCAGTCGGTACCCCCGGCTTGACTAGGGAGTGGGTGGAAGTTGGCTGGCTAAGGACGCTGAAGATTGTCCGTAGTCTGTCGCACTAGCGACGCGGCATCCGTGCCCATGGCGTCAGCCAAGCATATGAGAGTTGTGAGGGTGGGTTGGCGGAGGCCCCGCTCCAACAAAGAGATGTATGTCCTGTCCAGACCTGCCTCCAATGCAAGGTCTTGCTGGGAGATACCCTTTTTCATGCGGATATCTCGCAGGACTGCGCCAAAGATCTGCTGGATGGTAGAGCTGTCGGTCGGCATTGACGGCCGACAGTAGGGTTGATATGACTATAGTGCGACGGACTATAGTCTTCATTGGAGGCGGCGTTCCGTTGTGACTATCAATTGTGGGAGGTAAAGCATGGCAAGCAAGGAAGGGCTATGGGGCTACTCCCCGTGGGAGTGGCGCGCAGCGGCGATACTTGGGGCGCTATTCCTGGTGGGAATTGTGTTTTGGGGCGCATCGGAGGAAAAGGTCGATACTCAGATGCCAGCGGCACATTCGATTGGGTCCTCAAACGTAACGGGTGCTTGGGCTCACATGCAGGGGTATGCCATGCGGAGCTTAAAGGCGCCCTCTACGGCCAAGTTTCCGTTTGGTGGGCATCGCGATGTGACTGCCCTCGGTGAGGGTAGGTACTTGGTTGAGTCCTACGTGGACTCGCAGAACTCCTTTGGAGCCACGGTAAGGACTAGCTTCCGTGGGGTCATCCGCGAAACAGAATCTGGATGGCGCGTGGAAACCTTCTCGTTCCTGGAGTAGGAAAAGGAGTTGAAACGATTTGAGGAGAGAGCCAGAGCATGGAGTTTTGCAATTAATTGCAAATGAGTTTGGTCAGGCAATCTGCTTAGGGCAACTAATGCGTAGCCGAAGTTTCTGTGGCTTTACAATGAAAGCGAGGGGCAGGGCCCACTGCCCCTCGACTATGACTATTCCTTGGAAGCAGCTACCGCATCCCAGACGTGCTCCAGCAAGCTATCGCGCTCATTGGTTGCCGTAATAGATCCAGATCTGCTCGCCGAGATGCGAAGACCTCCCGCCTCTCCGCCAAAGGCCATGTCAATCTTCCCCATGAGCTTCCGGTGCTCAGGGAAAAGATAAATGGCGCTTTCCAGCGCATCTTGTGTGTCGGTCACGGTAATGTCAGCGACAGCGTTCTTCGATAACTCCGCTCCCGATATTTTTACTGACGTGACTCGCGCTTTCCCGATGAGCCTATCCAAAGATCGCTTTAATTTCGCCAAATTAAGGGTCACAGGTTGCGTCGACAGCTCGTAGTCCAGTAGATAGGAAATGTTGTGGAGGAATGCGCTCAAGGACCTTGGCGGATCAATTAAAACTATGCCGCACTCTAAAGGACGCATCCGAAATGCGGTATGCACATAGCCAATGCGTTCGGTAGCCGTAATACTCCCATCTGGCGAAACAAGCTCTTCGGTGTAGGTGATCCTCTGAACGAATCGTCCCTCGACCAGTTGGCGGTTAGAGCGCGAGAGATGAAAGCCTTGGCCTGTGTCTTCAGAGTAGGAAGCTAGGATCAATCTACTGCGGAGCTTTGCGAAAGTGGTTTCGGCGCTATCCCAAGTGTAGAAGCGATACCGTTTAGGCATTGGTGGGCTCCGGTGATTGGGGGGCATCGCCAACTTCAACGGCCTCAAGCGCGCGGTGAGATGCCCCCTCAAGTAGCTCCACAAATCTAGTGTTCTCGAGATCGGTGCATGCTCGCGCAGTCTGGACAAAGTCCTGTCCGTCACCGGTTTTCTTTCTTTCGATCACGCCTTTAACTTTGTAACGGAATCGAGTGCATGCCTCCGGGTCGTCAAAAGATGCCTCGAAGCGAACCATGCGCCCCTTGTCTCCTGATTCTTGGCTGGTCCATTCCAAGCCGCAAAGGTAAAAATCCTTTTTCAGCATCTTGAATTCGGGACTTGCGATTAGAGATTCTCCACGAAGCATGGCTCCGCGTACTTGATTTCTTACGATCTCTTCTAGCCCCTCATCATCGCTAGCTCCTTCGGAACTGTCGGGTTGCGGACGCGCAGCGCGTTGCACTGAGACCTTGCTTACATCTTGAGTCTGTAGGCCTTGCAGGGAGTCTAGGAGAGTAAGGAAGAATCGGGTCCTAGATTCAGAGCTGGTGAGGTGGCGAAGCTCTATACGTCGCGGCTTCGACTCTTCACCTTTTAGCGCGGAAAGAGCGGCAAGGATTTCTTCGGCCACAACCGCCATCCTGTCATTCGCTTCATGCCTAACGGCCACTCCTCCATCAGTTAAATCAATAGTCAATGATCCATCACGAATGCGCTTTTGGCGAAGGCGAGTTTTGGCTGGATCCAGCTCGGTGTAGGTCACCGCGACAGTAAGCTTTCCCGCTTGGGTCTGTGATGGAACGAAGGACTCAAGCTGACTTAGCGCGCCTTTACGTTGCACGCTATCGAGGACTGAATGGACTTCTGAACTCTTGAATGAGCCTGGGATGAGAGTGGAAGTAAACCGCTCACTTCGTTCGGCGGGCGCTGTTTTATCCAGTAGCCACTTCACTTCTTCCCAGTCCAAGGTCCACATTGAGATCTGTTCAAAGAGATCGGCCTTTGAGGCCTCTGGAGACGCTAGGATTCCACGTCTGAGCAGAAATTCGCGTAGTAGCTCGCCGGTGAGTCGTCTTTTGGACGACTCAAGAAGATCAAGAACATCCTTGTCATCAGCAAAATATAGGCCGCGTCCCATCAATTTTTCTCCATTCCAAGCGCAACCTTGCTGAAGACCTTAACAACCGTCGTTACAGGCTCCACTTTCACGCGCTCAAGCCTCTCTCGTAGATCGGGAAGATCGTTAAAGTCAGCTAAATAGGCAGTGACAGCGCGACTAAAGGTCGCCGTTGCGTTGCTAGCCGCCGAAGGCAGTCGGATCAACACTTCGTCGCAGTTGTTGATCAGTTGATACCTGAAAAGATAGTCGATTAGGTACTTGAACTCGTCAACCGTGGTTCCATCACGACTGTAATAGACGAGGGCGCCTGCGATTGGACCATTGGCCCGTGTGTGCAAGTACCGGCACACTATGAGGGGACCACAAAGCGTCTCGACGGTCGCGGCTTGGGGTTGGTCGACGCGGGCGTGCTCACTGATAAGATCGGGATAGAAAAACCAGAAGTGCTCCCCCGCGTAGGGGATCTGCCGCCGACCACGAAGGCTCGTTATATCATTGGCAACAGTTGCGAGATATGCGATTCGCGATGGATCCATAACGTGGAGCATCGTAGACGCAGGCATGTTCAACCTTGTCGCGTCCGCCGCCAGAAGCAGATCCCTGAACTCTCCCGCGTAATCACCGTCGTGGTTGTAGACAAACAAAAGTCCCGAGACTTCCAAGGTGCAGTCGGGTGCGGCATACAAATCCTGCCACTGAGAGCTAATAGCAGCGCATGACGCCGACATGGCTAGAGACGTGATTGCTTTTGAGATCTGTTGCTTATTAACAGTACTTGCCGCGAAGCTCTTCAGGTCAGTTGTAAGGTGCACGGTGCGTGGAAGGTATGGGTGGCGATACCTAAAAACAACATCGCTTGGGTGTGTCGTCTTTCCGTGCTCAGAATTAACGCATGCCCAGTTCTGATCCGCAGGGAGCACCAACTCCCAGCCGAAGACGCTCAAAAGCTCTTCGGACACCTTTCTCGCCATCTCTGCGATGGTGCTTGTCTCTGCCACTATTCCCCCTGGTGGCCAGCCTTGGCCATTTAGTGTTGTTTTTTGAGCATAAGGCGCAGTGTGCCCTCTCGCATACTTTTGAGCCTATCTCGGCTGTCGAGCTTTTAACAACTTACCCGGAGCATAAGGGGAGGTTTGTACCTAATTCTTCAGAATTAGGTACACTTTTGACTTGTGAAGGCCCAAATTCGGCCTGAGCCTGCCCATCATCGGAGGGGGTGGACTATGCGAAAGAACAGCATTCCGGCGGTTGCTTATCTGCGCACCAGCTCTGCCACCAACGTTGGCGAAGGGAAGGATTCGCATGTGCGCCAATGGGGGGCCATAGAGGCCTATGCGAGGCGCGCGGGCTACGTTATCCGGCAGCCTGCCTATTACGATGCCGCCGTCTCTGGTGCGGACGCTATCGATACCCGGCCCGGCTTCCGTGAATTGCTTTCCTACCTCTCAGATAACCCGGAAGTACGGGTTATTTTGGTCGAGACCGCTAACCGTTTTGCCCGCGACCTCATCGTGCAGGAAACGGGTTACCGACTACTTAGGGAACGGGGGGTAGAGCTTATCGCAGTGGATACCCCCGGTGGATTTCTTGACGACACCCCCACCGCGCAGCTCGTTCGGCAGGTGATGGGAGCAATTGCCCAGTTCGAGAAAGCTAGCATCGTCGCTAAGCTGCGCGGGGCACGGGAACGCAAGCGTGCCACTGCTGGCAAGTGCGAGGGGCGTAAGTCCCATGCCGAAGTAAATCCGGAGATTGTAGCTTTGGTCCGCAAGCTTCGTCGCCAGAAAGCGGGCGGTGGAAAGCGGCTCAGCTATCGCGACATATCCGTTCAGTTGGCTCTACAAGGCCACCGAAACGGGAAGGGCAATGCGTACCATGCCTCGGCCATCCGTTCCATGTTGAGCCCCGCCTAGGCATCTGCGGTGGGCCCTCGCTGAACATTGTCGTGGGGCTCCTGCCATTGCTTTTCTCCGCCTCGGAAGTGATCGCTCTGATGGATCTAGTGGAGAGCTTCTTCTCCCCCCGCGTTGGACTGCTCTTTGCTTTCGTGTACTTCCGCTAAAAAGTCGGCAAGGTCGAAATAAGCCTGCAGCTCATCCGGTAGCTCAGCGATACACGTGTCCTTGCCGGTTATGCGGTGAACAAAATCCACGGTTTCGCGTGCGAGCGAATTTTCCTGCGCGTAGGAGCGATAGCTTTCAAGCTTGCACCGCAAGCTGTCGACATAGGTTGGAATGAATACTCCCTCCGGCAGACCATTAGGTAGCTCGGAATTCGGTTTGAAATCTGAGCGGAGGACGGGCCCAGGTTTTTGATGAAATATCAAGTGGTCGACTTCATCTATCAGGAAAAATCCGAAGCAGGCTCGATGTTCGTTTTCGATACGAGCTATATCCATCATCAGGCGCATATCCCAATCAAGGGGTTCGCGCCCGTACACCACCTTCGCTAGCTGCGCTCCCGCCTGCGCCGCTCGCATATGCAGTGTCGTACGCACAGGTACTCGGGTAAGGGTCGCATCTATCCAAGCCCGCCGTATGCAGTTGTGCACGAGCTGGTCGCGGAACTCGATGTTTCCATTGGGGGGAAGCTTGGAAATTGCTTGGGGCCTGAGCTGTAACAGCGGCAGGTTCCCGTAAATTTCCCCAAAAGCGCTAAGGCCACTATTCATCAGTTGAACTCCTTCGCTTCGCGCTGGCGCTGCTGTTCCACCGCGCGCAGCAACATGGAATCTTGTGGATTGAGGCCGATAGCGGAAGCGCCTGCCGGGGTTTCATCCTTAGAAGCGAATTTGTCGAAATAGAACTTGATAGCGTCGAGTGCGATAGCCGGTGGCGCATCATGCGCGAGCTTGCGGAGACGACCGAGCATGTAGGACGTGGTCGCCGGGAGCATGTGGTCCAGTTCCTCTTCGGCTTGGGTTCGCAACTGCTCGAGCTTGGCGAGAAATGCGGGATGGTGATTCTTCCATTCGCTCAGGGTTTGGCGGGAGAGGTTCAGTTGTTCCGCGATCTCTTGTAGCGGAAGCCCCGAGAGCATCAGATCCATGGCTTTGAGCTGGCGATGTGTGAGTTTGTCGGACTTGTTGGGCATCGTTTTGTGGCCCGTCTTGGCGTTGCTGGTCATTGAAGGAACTCCAGTGCAATTAATTGCAATCTTTCGGTGCAAACAATTGCAATCAAGGTGGCTAGCGGCTATCTATTTCTGATTTTCAGTAGGAAATGGGGGAGGGTGAGCGGAAGGCTTCATCCAATAACGCTCACTCTCTCCCGCCGTTACGGCACTCAATGGTCGCTGTAATCCTCTGCCTCTATTCCGGTGCGGCTGGCGAAGCCGGAATACAGGTGCACGTTGTTTGCGGACTTGTTAAGCATCACGCGCATGTTTGGTTGGTGGCGAGTCCCTAGCGTGGAGTCCATATAGAACGGTTCGTTGCTCTTCATGATCTTGGTGGCGCGATGACCAGCGAAGCCGCCGCCTAGAGCGCTCTTTGCAAAGGACGTGGGTTCCACTTTCGAGGCGGGCGGTGAAGCGGGCTCGACTTTGGATGCGCGCGCGCAGCACCTCACCTCCATATCGGAGGCCTGTTGCCTTGCACGTCCCTGCATATCCTTGATTTCATCGAGGATGGCTTGTAGTTCGTGGAATGGGTTGTTCTTGTTCTTGGCGACGGGAGTTTGAGGCGTGGCGGGTTGCTCCTGCGTCTTACGCATCTGTGCACCAAGTTGCAGTTCGGTGGCGAGTTGGTTGAGGGGTTTGGCGTGCATGGTCATGGTCTTAACTCCAGGTCGGCGTAACGGAGTGTTTGGATATGAATGCCTCCAACGCGAATAGCGTGTATCGCACCGTGTGGTGACTGATGCGCACATAGGCGGGACCTTTGTTTTTCCGTCGCCAATGGGCGAGGACGCCTTCCGTCAGTTTTAGGTGCTCAGCGGCTTGTCGCGTGGTGTAGAGGTGAGTGCTGCTGTCTTGCATGGAGAAACCTCGAAAGTGTTGGGTGTACCAACACCATCCAACCTCCAACATCGCTTGCCAATAGGTGTTGAAGCTATTTCAGGAATTGCTGCACTGCGTTCTCAACGTCCCTTGCATAACTTATGGCTTTACCCGTCGCCCTTTGCGTTGCTTCCGTCGCGCCCCCGCTATAGACCTTGAACGCAAGCGTCGGAAGTGAGTGACCCACGTAACGGGCGATATGCACTTGATCGATGCCCAAGTTTTCCAAGCGAGTGATGAAAGTGCGCCGCAGCGAATGAAAATCTGTGGCGCCGGTCAGACCTTGCTTATTGCGGTGATAGCGGAAGGCCTGCCCAACGTGCCACGACAACCGTTTGTCGTAGCCGCCGCCTTTCAGCTCGGGGAAGAGTTGCGTAGAAGGCAGGGGCCGACGCTTCCAGCGCTTGCGGAGAACCTCCACGGCGATTGGGTGTACTACAGCCAGCGTTCGTACGCCCGCGCTGGTCTTAGCCTTGGTGATTTGCACGAACGCGGTCCCACGATCCCAGCGAACATCGCCCAGAGTGAGGGAGCAAAGCTCATCGATACGCGCGCCGGTGAAGAGGCCCAGTGCCATAACTTCGCGCAAGGCGGGATAAGTGGGAAAGCCTGAGAACAGCCGAACCAGCTCCGGTACGGTGTAGGGGCGCTTCTGCGGGGTCTTGCGGTCGTTGGTGTTTAGCCGGAAACCCTTCCACGGGTTGAAACCCTTGGGCACGTGTCCTCTCGAGCCCATCCACTCCCAGAATGCACCCAAGGCGCTGAGCTTGCGTCGGCGCGTGCTCGCGCTGTCCCGGGACGTGGAGAGGATGTCGTCCACGTAGGTTGCAGCTACGGCGTTGGTGACGGTTTCCGGTATGTGATCCGCGCCGAGATAGGCGCGAAGCTCCGTGTACACCTGACGGCGCTGGTAGCACACCGTTTTGGTGGTCCCGGCGATCTCTGCCCATTTCTTCGCGAGCTCATCCAGTCCAGTGGAAGAGGGCGGCTTTGCAATTAATTGCAATCGGGAGAGTGGCGGGAGCTCAGTGCAATTGATTGCACTGGAAAGAACGCTAGATGGGGGCAGGGAGGGAGGAGTGATCCCAAGGAGGGAATCGAAATAAGCGCGCACCTGTGCCAAGGCATGCCACTTTCGCCTAACGGCTTCGTCTAGATCTCGGGTCCCGAGCGCCCGCCGAAAGTGTGTGTTTCCGATCCGGCTCTGCAACGCGGAGGGAATTTTTACCCGCAGATACCAGCTTTGTCCCAGTCGCTGCAAATACTGTGTTTTGCGCATTGCCCCGTCCGTCTTGGTCGGGGGCTTTAGCTGCGTGGGGGTCAAGGTAGGGGGTCAAACCCCTTTCTCGCCCCCTTCGATGGTTCCGGGCCCTCGCCATTTCGAGAGGGCCGGTTATCCCGCGACTCCAACGGGAATCAGCGCTTCATCGAGCCGAAGAACTCGTCGTTGGACTTGGTGTTCTTCATCTTGTCGAGCAGGAACTCCATCGCTGAGATTTCATCCATCGGATGCAGCAATTTGCGCAGGATCCAGATCTTCTGCAGCAGCTCCGGTTCGATCAACAGGTCTTCGCGACGGGTGCCGGAACGGTTGATGTCGATTGCCGGGTAGACGCGCTTCTCGGTGATGCGACGGTTCAAATGCACTTCGCTGTTGCCGGTGCCCTTGAATTCCTCGTAGATCACTTCGTCCATCTTCGAACCGGTATCAACCAGTGCGGTGGCGATGATGGTCAGCGAGCCGCCTTCCTCGACGTTGCGGGCGGCACCGAAGAAACGCTTCGGGCGGTGCAGGGCGTTGGCGTCCACACCACCGGTCAGGACCTTGCCGGAGCTCGGTACGACGTTGTTGTAGGCGCGGGCCAGGCGGGTGATCGAGTCGAGCAGGATCACCACGTCCTTCTTGTGCTCGACCAGGCGCTTGGCACGCTCGATCACCATTTCGGCGACCTGCACGTGGCGTGCAGCTGGTTCATCGAAGGTCGAGGAAACCACTTCGCCGCGCACGGTGCGCTGCATTTCGGTCACTTCTTCCGGACGCTCATCCACCAGCAGCACGATCATGTGCACTTCCGGGTGGTTGGTGGTGATGGCGGTGGCGATCTGCTGCATCATCATCGTCTTGCCCGCCTTCGGCGGCGAGACGATCAGCGCGCGCTGGCCTTTGCCCTGCGGTGCCATCAGGTCGAGGATACGGCCGGTGATGTCTTCCGAGGAGCCGTTGCCGCGCTCCAGGGTGAAGCGGCGACGCGGGAACAGCGGGGTCAGGTTCTCGAACAGCACCTTGTTCTTCGAGGCTTCCAGCGGCTCGCCGTTGATCGTGTCGATCGTGGACAGCGCGAAGTAGCGCTCGCCGTCCTTCGGGAAGCGGATGCGGCCGGACAGGTAGTCGCCGGTACGCAGGTTGAAGCGACGGATCTGGCTGGGCGAGATGTAGGTGTCGTCCGGGCCGGCCAGGTAGCTGGCTTCGGCCGCGCGCAGGAAGCCAAAGCCATCCGGCAGGATTTCCAGCACGCCGTCGGCAGCGACACCGTCACCGTGGCGGGTCAGCACCTTCAGCAGGGCGAAGATCACGTCCTGCTTGCGGGCACGTGCCACGCCTTCGGAGATCTGCAGCTGCTCGGCGATTTCCAGCAGCTTCTGCGCCGGCATGCGCTTGAGGTCGCTCAGCGAATAGACCGGGAAGCCTTCCGGCACGCTGGGCATCGAGCGCGGCACGTAGTTCTCGTTGCCACCTTCGTTGCCCATGCCGTTGTCGTCACGGGGACGGTTGCGGTCACGGTCGCGACGATTGCGGAAACGATCGCGGCGATTGCCCTGACCCTGGCCCTGCTGGCCTTGACCATGCTGGTTGCCGGAACGCTGCTGGTTGTTGTTGCCCTCGGCGTTGGACTCAGCGCCCTCGTGGCCGCCTTGGGTGCCGCCGGAATGACCGTCACTGCTCACCGTGCCAGTGGCAGGAGCCGCCGGGGCGGGCGTCACAGCCGGCGCTGGTGCAGCGGCCGGGGCCGGGGCAGCAGGCGGGGTGGAAGCGGGCAGCGGCAGCGCGGACTGCGCCGGAGCGCTGCTGGCAGCGGTGTCGCCGCCTTCAACAGTCTTGGCGACACGCGGCTTGCGCACGCGCTTCTCGACAGGAGCGTCGGTGCTCCCGGTTTCAGAAGGAGTGTTCTCGGACAAGTGCTTGATTCCTCTCGCTTGGATGTGCGAGCGCCCTGCGGGGCGGCGAACTGGTTGGGAGTGATCCGGACGAGAACCCGTCCAGAGGGTGCGGCACGCGAATGCTGCCGGATGCATTGACACTATCACCGCCGGGCGCGGCCGCGCAAGCACCCGGAAAACCTTGTTGGGCCACGGTCAGGCCGGCCCGGGTCCGGCGGCTCGCGGCCGCCGGACCGTGCGGTCAGGCCAGGACCTTGTCGATCATCTGGCTGAGCTGGCCCTTGCCAACGGCACCGATCTGGGTGGCCTGGATCTGGCCATCCTTGAACAGCAGCAGCATCGGGATCGAGCGCACGTGGTACTTCACCGCGGTGGCGCGGTTCTCGTCCACATTGACCTTGGCGATCTTCAGCTTGCCCTCATAGGCGTCAGCCAACTCGTCCAGGACCGGGGAAATCATCTTGCACGGACCGCACCATTCGGCCCAGAAATCCACCAGGACCGGTTCGCTCGATTGCAGGACGGCGCTGTCGAAGTCGGCGTCGCCGACGTGTAAAACCTTATCGCTCACTTGGAGTCTCCTGGTGCAATGCGACTGCCCATGCCGGGTTGGCGGCCACATTGCGGTAAACTGGGGCATTGCGCGGACAAAAGGGTACAGCCCAACGTCGCGCGACCCGGCGCAGGGGCCGCAGTGTGCGACGGTGCCCGTATCGATGCAAGCCGCCCGGCCATTTGGCCGCCCCGGCACTACAAAGACAGAATAATGAGCGACAAACCGCTAACCGATGTGACGTTTTCCTCCTTCGATCTGCAGCCTTCGCTGCTGTCGGGCCTTGAAACCGCAGGATTCACCCGCTGCACGCCGATCCAGGCGTTGACCCTGCCGGTGGCGCTGCCGGGTGGCGATGTCGCCGGCCAGGCGCAGACCGGTACCGGCAAGACGCTGGCCTTCCTGGTCGCCGTCGCCAACCGCCTGCTGACGCGTCCGGCGTTGGCCGACCGCAAGCCGGAGGATCCGCGCGCGCTGATCCTTGCGCCGACCCGCGAGCTGGCCATCCAGATCCACAAGGATGCGATGAAGTTCGCCTCCGACACCGGCCTGCGCTTCGCGCTGGTCTACGGTGGCGTGGATTACGACAAACAGCGCGAGCTGCTGCAGCAGGGCGTGGACGTGATCATTGCCACCCCCGGCCGGCTGATCGACTACGTCAAGCAGCACAAGGCGGTCGCGCTGCGTGCCTGCGAAATCTGCGTGCTGGACGAAGCCGACCGCATGTTCGACCTGGGCTTCATCAAGGACATCCGTTTCCTGCTGCGGCGCATGCCGGAGCGCACCACGCGCCAGACCCTGCTGTTCAGCGCCACCCTCAGCCACCGCGTGCTGGAGCTGGCCTACGAGCACATGAACGAGCCGCAGAAGCTGGTGGTGGAGACTGAAAGCATCACCGCCGACCGCGTCCGCCAGCGAATCTACTTCCCGGCCGACGAAGAAAAGCTGCCGCTGCTGATCGGCCTGCTTTCGCGCAGCGAGGGCGCGCGCACCATGGTGTTCGTCAACACCAAGGTATTCGTCGAGCGTGTTGCGCGTGCGCTGGAACGTGCTGGCTATCGCGTCGGCGTGCTGTCCGGCGACGTGCCGCAGAAGAAGCGTGAGAGCCTGCTCAACCGCTTCCAGAAGGGCCAGCTGGAAATCCTGGTAGCCACCGATGTGGCCGCGCGCGGCCTGCACATCGATGGCATCAAGTACGTCTACAACTACGACCTGCCGTTCGACGCCGAAGACTACGTGCATCGCATTGGTCGTACTGCGCGCCTGGGCGAAGAAGGTGATGCGATCAGCTTCGCCTGCGAACGCTATGCGATGAGCCTGCCGGACATCGAGGCCTACATCGAGCAGAAGATCCCGGTCGAAGCCGTCACCACCGAACTGATGACCGCGTTGCCGCGCCCCGAGCGCGCGCCGCTGCCTGAAGGCGAAGAGGGCGAAAGTGTTGGCGCCATCTTCCGCGAGGCCCGCGAGCAGAAGGCCGCTGACGAGGCTCGTCGTGGCGGTGGTCGCACTGGCAGCAAGCCCGGTGAACGCCGTGGCGAGCGCAGTGGTGACGGCAAGCCGCGTGGCCCGCGCAAGCCGCGCGTCGAAGGCGCCCCGGCCAATGCCGAAGGCACGCCCAAGCCGCAGCGTCCGGCGGCCGCAGGCGCACCGAATGCCGCCAACAGCCCGGCGGTCGAGGGCGAACGCGCTCCGCGCAAGCGTCGCCGTCGTCGCCACGGCCGTCCGCTTGAAGGGGCGGAAGGTGCAGCGGCACCGGCAGCGACCAACAACGGACCGGTGCAGCTGCAGGTCAAGTCGATGCGTGGTGGCAGCGACAACGATTCCTTCCTGACCCGCCTGGGCCGCAAGATCCGTCGGATGCTGTCGGGCAGCTGATTGCTGCGAAGGCCTCCCCGTACAGGGGAGGCCAAGCCATGCCAGGAAGCTCAGGTAGTGCCGAGCCACGCTCGGCAACGGCTTTGCCGGCAAAGCCTCATCCCGAGCCAAGTCCATGTAGTGCCGAGCCACGCTCGGCAACGGCTTTGCCGGCAAGGCCTCATCCCGAGCCAAGCCCGTGTAGTGCCGAGCCACGCTCGGCAACGGCTTTGCCGGCAAGGCCTCATCCCGAGCCAAGC
>Ga0256901_1000177_pt1 | contig 42853 bp, 72 predicted proteins | sample MC6MC0689MT_FD_190200 | JGI IMG/M metagenome (GOLD analysis project Ga0256901, IMG submission 190200) | Metatranscriptome of enriched soil aggregate microbial communities from Iowa State University, Ames, United States - MC6-MC0689-MT... | ecosystem: Environmental > Terrestrial > Soil >... | reverse complement strand
TTTACCTAATCTTATTTGTTCAACCATCCAGTGATAATCTTTCAACCATTGATCTACCATATACTTTTTTACTTCTTGTGTTTGCCCTTGTTTCATAGGTTTGCCCTCCTACGGTGTGGTATAATGATGTTGTAAGCACCGCCAAAGGGCATGAACCAATTCGAGCTGTAGCGTGTGAAGACGCTGCGGCTTTTTCTTTTTCAATCGTTATGATCTATTTGAAACCTTTTCCATTTGCATCCGTAAATTAATTACTACTTTTTTTCTTTATTATTGGAGGTATTTAAATGGACTATTTTACACTTATGGCTTTTTCTATTGCTTGTGTGTCATTTACCTTTGCTGTCTCAGCTGATTCTAAAATCAAAAAGTTAGAAAAACGTATCGAAGAACTTGAAAAAAGCAAATAATTATATGAATACATAATTGGATTATAGAGCGATATTTTATCGCTCTATTTTCGTTTAATACTCAAAATGCTCAGAATGCCAACTTATAAACAGCTCACTCTATTTATTGGAACCTCTTTTAATTCGTTCTCAATTTTTACAACAGCTACTGGATAAGCAACAACGCCGCCTGTATGACCACCAATCATTGGAGATTCTCCAATAGGCTGTGAATACTGAAAAACACCTATTAATTCACCTTCAACTATTTCTTTACCGATTTTTACAGACACTTTACTCATGATTCTGCTCACCATCCTTCTCATTTTAATCATATTGTGCAGTAACTTTAGTTGATATTTTTATGTGTACTCTCTGTCGATAATAAAGCAGTCACCCGTAAAATAATTAGCATCTGTGTAATCCCAAACTGCGAATTGAATATCGATTAAACCTGGTTCTTCCACTCTGTTTTCTGAACTATATTCTTTAATGAATTTTTCAACATTCGGAACTACTTGAGCAATCTTTTCAATGTTTTCTACTGAGTTTTCTACATAAGCGTAATAAAGGCATTCACCATCTCCATCACTCTCAACAACCTTCATGCTATTTAATATTGCTAATTTTTCCTCTTTTGTCATTTCACTCGCTCCCTTCATTGATTTATTGGAAGTAACCACTTTTTATCAAATCTTAATTTTTTACCTTTTTTATTTTCTGTAATTGCATGTGTTCCATCATCTTGTATTACTTTGACTCTCATATTGTTCCATTTTGAAGAATTGTACTTTTTAGGTACTTTTACGATATATTCCACTTGTATAAATACACCCCTTAATTTACTCTGTATAATGTTTCTTTTACTGAACAATATTGTTCTATTGCGCACTAACTTCTTTGTACAGTTGGTTCGACATAGTTAACAATCGCTTGTTCATATCCTGCTTTAAATGCTTTCTTTACCATATCTTGAACATGTACAGGATTTATATCTTGTCCGAATTTAATATAAGCCAAGCATTCATTTAAAAGGTCTTGTTTCACTTTATTTTGTTCCATTTTTACCTTCCTTTCTTACTGTGTAATATCTTTCGATTACTCCCTTTCTTTACGTTTTGCACTATTAAACTTAGCTCTAAAGCGTTCCAAAACCCATTCTCTTTCGTAATGGTTTTCATCGGCAACGTCAATACAAGTTTGTATTACTTCTTCAACAAGTTCATCCATTCGCTCCATAGCCTGCTTGTATATCTTTTCGTCCTCCGACAAATCATTTTTCCTCCTTCCTAATGTTTCTTCAACTGCACAAAATATTTCAAATGTTCATTAAATCAGTTTCTTTATTTGCATCTTCCTACCAGAAATTTTTAAAACTACCATTTACAACAATTATCAGAATAGTTATACTATTTATAACCTTAATGAAATTTGTGTTAACCTCGAGTGGCGTACCCCCAGTACCAACTCGAGGCTTTTTTATTTCACCTACTTAGCCCACCTACGCAACCGACTAATCTGCTCCAGCTCTTTTCCAATGCTGCGTAGTTCCTTATAAACCTTGCATCTTCTACATTTCTTGGTTGGATCAGAAGCTCTACGTTTAGGGCACCCTTTACACTTCAAAAAAGCTATGTGGTCCTGTTGATTGATTAGCCTGGCTCTAAGCTGTTTAACTTCCTTGCGTACTGTTAAGCACCCCACTCGATTGTCACCTCTGCCCTCGGCTGCTCTGAATAAAACTTCCGTACATTCAACTCAACAATTTGAGAGTCATCGTGCCAAATGATCTTGTTGCAGCCATCCTTAATGCCTTTAATCAAGTTATCCGCATCGGGTTTCGTTGTCGGTCGTAATTCACCACTAGCTATTAGCGCTCTTTTGGGTCCTGTATGGTATTTCTTTGGTGGCATGAGATAAATGTCAGCTTGTAGCTTTATCGGTCCTGTAATCAATTCTGATGGCTTATTTTGATATGCTACGAGCTTTACAAAGTCTTTGAAGTCCTTGCTTTTTGGTGCATCATGTGTAACTACCTTCTTGCCTCGTCTACTAAAGCGTGGTCGTTCTTGTGGTTGAATGACCCCTGGTATTTCAAATGTGAGTACGTTCATGTTTGTCCTCCTGTCAGCACTCTTATCAGTCTGCTGATAAAACAACCTAATGCCGTTCTACCAGCAGCGTGTATATTAACGTTCTATAAACTTAACCAATAATAAATAGTTTCTTAGACGCAATTTGTTTCTCTAATTCAGTTGTCAGATGATCTTTGATTGAATGAATAGCGTTTAATTCCCATGCTCCTCCATCAGCTTCAAATAAAGAAACTCTTGAGCCTTCTTTTAGTCTTAAAATAAATTCACTCTCTGGTTGAGTAACTTCGGCAAATGTTCGGAACGGCTTTAGTGTTACACGCCCAGGAATCGTTTCATACCCTACAGATGCAACACCTTTTTTCACTGTTACCTGTTGGGCCATTCCGTTATCTTTAATTTCTGCGCTGCCATCTTCGACAATGTTGCTGATGATGTCTAATACAATTTGTTTGTCTATGTTATCCACGAAATTAGCCTGCATCATAATTTGGAATTCTTCACGATCAATGAATCGCTCAAAAGTGATGTTTGGCAACAACGCCTTTGCTTGAATATAAGTACGACGGTCATTTGTGCTATCAAGTGCATCAAACAAGCGTACATCTGTTGGAGATTTAACCTGGATCATTAATTCTCTCTCACCATCGAATTGAGATTTAATATAATCAACTAATCCTGTAAGTGTATTTACTTGAAGCTCACTAACATTTGATTGCTCTTTAATACGAGTTAAATCAACTGTCGAAAAGTTTTGTCCCTCTACCTCGATAACTGTTGGTCGTGCTAATCCTACTAAATACTCCATTGCGTTTTTTAACATATTCATTTCCTCTTTTCTTTGAATTTTTTGTTTGATTTATTTGAACTGCACAACTTTAGAAGACTGCGCATTTTCAACCTTTTCTACTGGCTCTCCTGTGTCGGTTTTAACACCATCGCCATCAAAGTACGTTTGACCAGGAATACCCGATTTTAATTCGGCACCCACAACATTTCCTTTGCTATCAAAATCAATCATCATTTGAGTTTCAACACCTTTGCTTGGCGCGAGTGTTGATTTCACATCCACGGTAACTGTTGCTAAACCACGACTTTCATTTGCTTTCAAAGTCATTGTCATACTGACTTTACGAGCTTTCTTGTGATCCGTATTTGGGTCAGCGATGTTAGCTAAGACCTTTAGTAACTCAGCATTTAATTTTTCAGTTACTGCTCCACCAGCGAAGTTGTCTAGATTAATCATTTGATTTTGCATAATAATTCCCCCTAGTTTTCAGATAAAAATAATATGTTATAAGGTAATACTGGTCTGTTGAAATCTACTCTATCTCCCCTAGTAATTCAGGGTTTTCGTAAATGTTGCCGATAATCTGCAATGCATCGTTATATGCAGCAGGTGTAGATAATTCATCATAAGAACCACGGTAGTAATTTCCTGTGTAACCAACAAGCCATTTGTAAGTTTGATTCCAACCTTCTTCAACTAGGTTTTCAGACCATTTAACAATCGCTGTGTAACTTTCGATTCCTACACCATTGTCGATTTCCCAGTAAATAATATCCCCCTCATAAATCTCCTTGCCGTTCTTGTCCTTTAAGCCTGTATATTGCATTAATATACAATTTTCCAATTGTGATACATCGTGCGATCTATGACACACCTGTCCATGTTCCCAATCTATACACCAAGCAGTATCCATAAATTTTTTAGCTTTATTCCATGCCCGAAACTCAATCTCTCTACTCATGCAGCCTTCGCCCCTTCCAATTTAGCAATCGCATAATCCATAGCCTCGTCCTGTGTTTCAAATCCTTTGAGTTTTTGCAGATCCTCAAGGTTTTGAAGAAAACCCATCGCATTTTCGTTGTACTGGTATTTTTTGTAGAGCCCTACATGTAGTACCATTTGATCGATTAGATATTGCTCATCCATACCTCATCCCTCGCTTTGATTTGATTTTCCGAATACGTCAACACACGCTTAGGCATCCCATACATTTTGCCGACTTCATCCCTTGTCATGCCGTGTTCTAACCTACAATGAATTTTCGTAATGATATGCCCTATGTGGTTGCAACCAGGTACAGGACATTTAAGCAGCTCGCTACTTGGCGCGTACCAGTTAAATTTCTCAGCCATTTACATCACTCCCCACCAGTTTGTTAAAAGCCTCACGATCGCCAGTTTCTAAAGCTACATCGATAGCAGCATCTTTGTAATTTTGTTTGTTGAAGTCCTCAAGATCGCTCATGAGTTCGTTCAGTTCCAACTCACGATAGGCTTCACCCATCTTTGCTAAGAAACCAACGAATTCTTGAAAAGGATTACGTTCAGCCATCCCTTCACCCTCCATCAAGGGGCTGTTGCCCCTCTATCTATTTTCAAATACCTTACGTAATCGATAGTTCACCTTCATGTCCTTTGGAATCGTTACTGTGAAATCCTGTGACATTTCAAACAATCTGCTTGTTAACGCCTCGTCGATGTAAAGCATGTCATCAAGTGATAACTCACTGGATACAAGTAATGGCTTGTTGTTGAGATAGCGATAATTGACCACTTCAAAGATAGATTCAGCCTGCCATGGTTTCACATCAACCTTTCCACCAATCGGTTTGAATAGATCATCAATAAACAGCACATCGACCTCTTTCATTCGGTCCATAATTTCGTTTTTACGTTCAAAATTGTTAGCAGCAAGATTGTTCATTCCATCCTTATAAGGAAAGTAGAGAACTGGCACTTGCTTTGTATGAATCAAGTAATTTGAGATAGCTGTTAAAAGATGTGTTTTACCACAACCAGGTTGTCCGATTAGCATGATGCTGTTCTGCCTGTAACCTTTAATCTGATCAAACGCCGCATAATACTGATTGGCCTTGCTTTTCATTTCAACGACTTTGGGATGCATACCATCAACAATGAAGTTTTTAAAACTCATCTTCTGAAATTCTTCTGTAATTTCACTAGATTTGATTAAACGATTGAGTTGACGCATTTTAGCGCACTCACATTGCTGCCATTCGTCAGTGTCATACTTTAAGATGATCTCTACTAGCAGATCTTCATGACGAACTAGAGTAGTTTCACCAGCTTTCTTACGAACCATATAACCACCTTCATCCTTACATTTATGACAGTTGTAGTTAGGCCCCTCAGCTACAGTAGTCTCCGAATACGCTTGGCTTCGTGCCTGTAGCTCCTCCATGACTGCCGCCATTCTGTCGCCCATTTTTTCCATCTATCTTCACCTGCCAATCTACGTATGAATTAACTCCTTTTTCTGATGACCAGTTACGTAAAATTCCTTCAACATACTCAATACTGGATCTACCTAAATCAGCAGTAAGCTTGATAGCTTCGATAATGAGTAAGTAGTCAGGATATAGTTCGAGAATCCTGTCCATTTTTTTATGATCCGTAAAGTTACTGATTCGAATTGTTGAATCATAGCAATTTTTAATCTCCAAGAACGGATTGACCGACTGACTCTCTTCTCTCTCTGTCAGTACTTGGTTATTATCAGTATTTGGTTTATTCAATACTTGGTTATTATCAGTACTTAGTAGTCTGCTGTTTTGTACATCTTCATTTTGTACATGTACGTTTTGTACTTCTTCATTCTCTACATGTACAAAACCGCAAAGTAGAGAATCATCATCTTTTTCTTGAGGAACTTCATGTACTATCGTTTCCCAACTTGCTATGCGTTGCCCTTCGCGTACAGGTTGACGTGTAATGTATCCATGATCTCGTAGTTCCTTAAATCCAGCCCTAAAAGCTCGCTCGCCATCAGTTGAGTGCTTCACTAATTCATTCATGTGAAACACCCAATCATCTGGCATTGAAAGCATGTATGCCATTATGCCTTTAGCTTTCCAAGATAGCCGGTTATCGTTCAATGCCGTTCGATTCATCACTACATAGTTGCTGTTCTTAGCTACTCGGATGATGCCCATTTGCCCTCTCCCCTCCTAAACTACCTTTAAATCAATTTCTGTTTTCCAAATCCCTAGTTTTAATCCTTCATAGCGTTTAGTAATATCTACATATTCTAAGTAAGCTGCAACGATGGTAATCTTTCTAAATTCATCTTCTGTTGCATGAAGCAAATCATATTCAGTTACATCAAATAATTTAGTGATACCCATTAGAGATTTAACGTTTAAAACTGGTGACTTCATAAAACTCCTGTGATAATATTGCTTGCTAAAACCTAACGCATCAAAAATTTCCTTTTTCTTCAATCCATGTATGATTCGTAATATTTCGATACGTTGCTTTGCTCGAATCACTTTTTCAACCTCGCTCATCCCCACACCCTCCATATTCGCAATATTCAAATTTTTAATCACAGATTTATTTGCTAAAAAGATACATAACTAAAAATGATCTTTGTCCCAATCACATGGTCAATCTGTTTTACTGGCAATTCGTTAGCTGCTTTATTTAAAAGGTCCTGTAATTGTTCGGCACTCATGCCGAATGTATCAACAACTTGATATTGTTTAATTGATTCATTCACTGACGAATTTCCTAACTCCACAGATTTTAAAAAATCAGAAACACTATCATATTCATCAATCAAACTATCTAAATTAATGACATATAAATTGCATACACGTTTTAAAATTTCCAAAGATGGATTAGTCTTATTTTTTTCATAGTTGTTATACATCTGAGGAGATACATCTAATTTTTCTGCTGTATACTTTTGCGACCATTCATTATTTTCTCTTAAAGCTTTCATCTTATCGCCAAAAGTGTTCATGGTTATTCCTCCTATAACAGCCCATCATGCCTCTCACAAACCGCAAAACTACCACTCACTTTCACAATTCGATAGTTTGGATAACGTTTCATGTAATCCAGCACCAAGCGTTTAATTTCATCGTTATCCTTCGCCTGTTTGAATATCCAAGCAGGTAATAAAACTTTTGTTGGTACATTGTTCATCCAGCTGCACCACCTAATCTAGTAAATATTCAATTTCAAATGTGCCACTAAGTTTCTTAGTCCCTCGGCAAAATTCGCACTTGTCACATCGATGTGCATTTTTACGCCCTAGCTTTGCATCTATGATGCTTGGCAACATCGTTTGAACATATTCCTTCTCAAAATCAAAACGCCCTGAATCGAAGTGTAAAACTGCTTTATCTGGCGGTGATTCTTTCGTAACTGCCACAATGTATGGATCATAGTAACGTCCTGTATTTTGAAATATAATTTCTCGATATACCCACATCTGCAACACATAATCAAAGGCTTGTACAAATGAAACCCAAGTATTATATTTCTCGCTCCAGTATCGTTTTCGAAGCTCCTGTGTACTTTTTAAATCACTGAAAAATCCACGTTCATGATTGATGTTATCGACTTTGATTTTCCACTTTACTCCGAATAATTCACCTGTATAGATGACCTCTTTTTCGCCCTGTAATGCGAACATGCAAAACTCATCATTTTTAATGGTCTCTATCATGTCATCTGCTTTTTCGAAGTCCTTGTATTTGCCACCTCGACTGCCGTAAATGCTGTTATGATTCTCTTCTAGAAATTCAACGAATGCCATATCACTTTCAAAGGCTGCATGTAAATATGAACCTACTAATAATGCTGTAGAGGGAGGACGAGAAAACTCGCCCCTTACCTCCGCAAATGTTCTGGCTTCACACTCCATGGCACTTTTAAACTGTGATACTGACATATAATGTTGGTTTGCCTCATTCGAGTGGTAATTCTGGCTGTTCAACTGGAATGTCGTTTGGTGCATCTTCCTTCACCTCTGTTTTTGAATCTGCTTGAGCTTGGAAATCGGCGCCTAAGCTACTAGATTGCTTTTTAGCATCCTCTTTAGGGAACCAATCCTCAACTTTTGACATGCCATCCTTTAAGCTGTTAGCAATGTTTAGAAGTTCTATATAGTCGTACTCACTGAAAGAATCAGCGTTGTAACCAAATTTTGTTTCGACCATTTCTTGTGTAACTCGATAATGATCTTTGAAACCTTTTAACATAGAAGCGATACGATCTTTTAATGGACCTTTGCTATTACCAGTAAGCGTTTCTGTACATTGCAAAACTGCTTTATCAACAATGTCTCCTGGGATAACACCGAGAATGCAGGAACGTAATCGTCGTGCCCCATCATTTGCTACTTTTTCGTAAATGTCGCGTGGATCCGTCAATTGCTTCAAACCTTTTTTTGTGCCGATTGCATGCTTAACTGTAAATACTTTTTCTTGGCGCACGTTTGTTTCAAGGTCCCAACAAAAAGCTTTAGCTACTGATTCGCCGTTACGCTGCTCTAACTCTTGAATACCGTAGGATAAGTTACCCCAGTTTTGAGCGATTGCCTCAGCTAATCGGATAGATGGTCCAGTTACCTTTGTGCCACCTTTCGGATAACTGTACATCGCTGTTTGAGCTAGTGCTGGACGTTTACATGTATCTAACACACGCTGCTCAGCTTGGAATACGTTACGTGGAAACTGTTTTGCCATGAAGATTTGCCCTTTCACTTCTTCCATTTCACGAGAGGAACTAGCTTGAGCTAGTACCCCTCCTCCTTGAGGCTGTTGATAGAGAGTTGGATTATTGAATTGTTCTGCTAAGTTACTCATTGAAATTCCTCCTATATTGCGTTATAATGAGCGCAAATATATTTTGTTTATGCCACTATTACGAGTAGTGGTTTATTTTTTTGTGCAAAATACCGCATTGTGATGTTCCTCAAGGTACGTATGAATGTTATCCATGTGGACAATATCACCGTTCGGAAACTTCATGAAATCATCATTGAAAACTATTAAACTTCCATAGATATCTCGAAAATCACTTTTCATTTCTACATAACGAAATGTAGGTATGCTATTCACTGGCTCAATTGTTCCCAATACCATCGGGTTTTCAACTTCCATAAGTTGTCTCACGCTATCGCCTCGCCTTCACGTTGCCAACAGATAAACGAAATGCCACATTTAACAACTCTATATTGCCTCCAATGTTCATCTTCATAGCCTTTCTTATTTTCAATATCATAAGCACCTAGCTTTTTAATAGATTCGCATGAATATAGCTGAACAAGAATGTCAGCATTATCTGCTGAACCAGAGCTATACTCAACTCGAATAACATCCTCTGACGCTATACCATGTTGCTCTAAAATTTTAGGCAATTCAGCAATCTTTGATACTGCATTAGCTAACTTCATACATATCAATCCTTTCATTATTTTTGATGGCATAACCACCAATCTACCTACAAAACTGTCATCGCAACTGTGGCCGTTTGGCTGTCGCTCGCAAATGGTCATGGCGTACTGGCTCGGTTTATATAAGTAGATTGCTAGTTCCATCAAGCAATTCATAATAAGATTGGCTAACCAAACCAATGAGGAGGATTATGAACTGCTGGACGGAAGCGAGATTGTTCTCGCAAGCGTCTGATTTTGTGGTATAATAGGTTTGTATATTGTAGTCGCTGTTTAACCAACGCATCTGGTTAAGCAGCTTTTTTATTTGCTAAAAACTTTGTGTTAGCATGCTTTTCTAACATCAAACTACGTATCTTTTTGTTTAGGTGTAACCAATCCCCTGCTTTAATGTTCATGCTTTTTCCTCCTATAAATTGATAACCTCACGACCATTCTTACTCACTAAATCCACAGCGCATGTGTACAATTCTTTTTGTCGTTCCAGTTGTTGAATACGAATAATTGAGTTTTGCATGTCACGACCGCGTTCAGCAGCTAGTTGATAGCGTCCAACTTTTGTATGAAGTGCAACTTCTTTTACTAAGTCATCCACACACAATTTTTCTTTAGTGATTTGAGTTTCGATAAGTTTTAAAGGATCCATGTGAACATACCTCCTATAAACATAGGTACTGTTGTCATCATCTGAGATGCTGTATTTACTAAGTCAATCCCGAATAATACAAATGCAGCTTGTGCCTCCGAGTTCGTTACTTGAACCCACCTCATAAAAGTTTCTATATCAACCACTTTTCGACCCAGTTCGTATTTACTGATATGTGATTGTGTCATTTCTAGCTGGTCAGCAACTTCCTCCTGTGTCATATCAGCATCCTTACGGAATTTTTGTAGTAATTTCCCGTAGTCAATTGATGGGAACAATTTCATATTTATTTCCTCCTGGCTGAGACAAGCTAGCTTCTTTTTGCGAAATTAATTCCATTAATTCTTGTTTGTATCGTTCAAAGCTTCTTTGATACTTTTTATTTAAAGCAGCAACATATTTGTCGATTGCCTCTTTAGTAGAACCGTTCATAAAATGAGCAGTGAATACTTTCTCGACATTATCGTAAATTCTGTACGCTTCCCATTTACCTGCAACTTTTTCAACTGTGAATCTATTGTTCATCAGCATTATATTAGTTGTAATTTCCAATTTATTTCCTCCTACTTAATTCGTAGTCCATTTTGGACTATAGTCGATGATGGATTGTCATTTTATTAAAATATTGGATAAAATAAGTTCATAAGCAATTTAAATTGCTTAAATTAAGAGGTAGTTGCCCCTACCTCTCGATTTTTACTAGATTGGTAGTTTGATTGAGGCCATTTGCCCTGGCCTCTCCTATGCTCTTAATAATCTGAGACGTTCGTTTTCACTCACATAAATGCCTAATCGAGCATTCATGTACATGGTGTTATTATCACGCCACTCCAGCACTTTATCTCGTGGATAACGAGCAGTTAATGCATGGCATTTAGGAAACCCATCCATGCGAATTATCTTTTCTACAGTGGGTAATTCACATTGGAATATTTGAGCTACATGCTCTTTTTTTAAGTTTGTAGGTAGAGATAACTCGAATTTCATACTCTCTCTACAATCATCAACACCTTGTTTATATGCTTTTTGAAACAAGTCAGTTAATTCAGCTTTTAGTAACGCTTCTTTTAATTCTTCTATAGTTAGATTCATTTTGATGACCTCCCTGTGAGTAATGCATCACTGAACAATTCTTAGTTGTGGTTTTTCGTTACGTTCTATCACTGGGACAATACCTTTAGACTTCAATAAGTTGTACAAGAATAGACGACCTTTTTGAGTCCATTTAGTATTTAATTTTGTATCAGGACTCCCATTTGAACGTGTAATATCAATAGTTTGTGAATGAGTGAAACCTTTATCATGATATTTACTGTATAGAAGCCATTGACCACCTTGGTTATATTGCACACCAAATTCATGAAGTTTGTTATTCATGGCTTGTCCTGACATTCCATAATCTTTAGCTATTTGAGTAATTGTCATTAAACCTTTACTGTTTAAAATTCGATCTGTGTAATCAGCTTTTGGTTTCATTTCACCGATGATTTGATCTTTTTGTTTGTTGGCTAATTCAAGTTGTTCACGCTCTTCTTCTTTTTCAAGTAAAGCTATTAATGCTTCTTTATATGTTGTAGGTAACTTAGGTTGCGTTTCTTTAAGTTGTCCTTCCATTTCGTTAAATCGTTCAATGTATTTCACAGCGAATTGAGTACCCTTTTCGCCAGTCATGCGAGTGCCATATAATTCGCAACCTTTTTTCGTTAACAAGAAGGAAGGACGTTGCTTTCCTTGTGAATCTGTATACTCACCTTCACAGAAGTACGTGCCCACACTTTTGTGGTCGCTTCCTAAATGAGTAATTATAGTGTTAATATCACGTAAAACTTGGTCATGGCGTCGTCCTACCATATCTGAAACTTCTAAACTTGAAATATTTCTTGATAACTGATTCATGAAAAAACCTCCTATGTTTTAAAATTTTCCAATCTGCTAAACTATTGGTAGATTGGAGGTGAATGAATTGAACACTCTAAAAATTCAGGTTGTTCGTGAAAGAGAAGAAGAAGATCTCTTATATGTCCAAAAACATATCGACTTAGGATGGCAAGCTGTTTCAAAATTCGCTTTAGGAGACAAAGTTTATTTTGTATCATTGATTTGGAATTTGGATGGAGAACCTATTTACCCTCAAGAATCCCAATTAGATAGAAAGGTGTAGCTTTGTAGTTATCCATTTCTTCTAAAACAGTTGGCTCAAACAATACCCCAATATTGTTTTGAGCTTTAGCTTTGTCATACAAAGTAACATCATTTGTGAGAATTAAACTTGATAAATTGACAGCACCGAAATCAATAGTGAATTTCTGTTCCACATTTACACCACCTTTTGCTTTATATACAAATTTGTTGGTTAGTAAGGGACATTTTATTTCCTGATTAAAGCTTCACCCAACACAACAAAATGTTGTGTTGTCATTCAAAAAAATTTTTGATGGCTCCATCTCAAATAATGCTGAAATAGCTAATGCGACATCTAGTGATGGTGTTCTAACGCCCTGCTCAATCATTCCATAATAGCTTTCAGTAATTGATATACCAAAATCATTTAACAATTTTTCTACTACATTTTTTTGTAACCAACCTTTTTGTTTTCTTGCATTTATAAGGTTGTTACGACGGTTTGTTATTTTCAAAATAACACCTCCCAACTTTTTGTTGTTTTTATCTTACCCAACAAAAAGTTGTTTGTCAACACAAAACTAGACTTTTTGTTGTTTTAACTTTTTATTTAACTATTCGCCCAACAAATAGTTGTATAATGGTATTACATTTGTAAAAGAGGTGTGATTATGTCTACTGTACCGCAAAGGCTTAGAGAATTGAGGAAAGAAGCTAAGTTAACACAAGCAGATGTTGCGAAGTTTTTAAATATTTCCGAAAGTGCGTATGGGTACTATGAACAAGGGCGTAACGAGATATCCATAGGAAGTATTCAAAAGTTAGCAGAGAAATATAATGTAAGTGTCGGTTATATCCTATGCGAAACTAATGAAAAGCAACCTTATGATAATGAAGCTGCTTTCCAAGCATTTGTTAACGATCCTGAATTACAGGTGTTTTACAAGGAACTCCCTGTTTCAGATGAAGAAGCAGTTCGTCGATTACGTGATATTTGGGAAATAATTAAACATGAGAAGAAATAAATAGCATTTTCGTCAATTTAAAGCCCTTCTTCTAAGGAGTGGGGTTTTATTGTAAACCGAAAAGAACATACGTTCTATCATAGTTAGTTTGGGGATGATTGAATGTCATATACAACATATACAGAAGATTTTATTGAAAATCTATACACTCATTTAGGTATCTTTTTACCAAATCAATTAGATCTTAAAGAGATAACCTTTAGGTTAGACATTCAACTGTATTACTGGAAAAACCCTAGTCAAGTTTTATTTTACAACGATAAGGCTTACATATTTTTATATGAAAACTTAAGTAAACAACAAATGTGGCAAGAATTTTGTCATGAACTTTGTCATGCACTTTGGCACAGTGGAAGTCAAAAAGTAATGCCTTATTATTGGATTCAGTATCAAGAATGGAAAGCAGATAATTTTATGCTTCATGCTTGTGTACCCACTTTTATGTTAAAAAAACTATTATTACCTTCAGAAATTAATAAGGCAGCTCAATTTATAAGCGAACAATTCAATGTAGAACCAGAATTAGCTTATAAAAGACTACAACATTATTCAGACAATCATTACGAAGAAAGATATGCTCTTTTAGAAGGGGGTAATCATATTGGGTTACGTAAAGAATATAGGAAAAAATAAATTCAAACTAATTGCTGATTTAGGTTATCGTGGTAATCGTCGCATTCGCAAAACGAAAAATGTTGAAGCTAAAAACGAAAAAGAAGCAATGCGTCTACTAGTTTTATTTGAAGAAGAGATGAAACAAAATAAGGATGCTTATTTTAGTGATATTGACTCAATAACGTTAAACAATCTATATCCTCGTTGGAAAGAAAATTATGCAAAACAACATTATAGCGCAAGATCATTTCATGATAACTGTACACATTTAGAAAAGCGTATCCTCCCAATTTTTGGTGATATGAAATTAAAAGATATTAAAAAAGTGGATGTGGTGTTCTTTGTTGGAGATTTACAGAAGAAAAAACGTAGGTTAGATGAACAAGAAGGTGAATTGGCACCTTCTACTGTCCATAACATTTACAAGGCCTTTGCTAGTATTATGAACGTCGCTGTTCAATGGAACTTGATTGAAGAAAGTCCCTGTAAAAATGTAAAGCTACCAAAACTTAAATATGAAGAAGGCAAAGCGTATAACGCCGCACAAGTAAAATTATTGTTTGAACGATTAAACGATCGTGAAAATGCCGAAAAAAGATTATTGGTCGAACTTGCTGTAGTAAGTGCGGCACGACAAGGCGAATTAGTAGCAATAGAAGAAAAACACTTGAACACTGAAAACAATACACTTTTAATAGAACAAGCTTTAGTTAATTTAACTGGTGACGGGATTATTGTAAAAGAGACAAAAGGGAAAAGAAAGCGTGTAGTAACTATTCCATCAAATATAATGAATGATTTAGTTACACTGACTGCAGTTAAAAAGTATCAACTACAAGAGGCTGGTGATGAGCGAGAATGGAAGAAACACTTTTTTCTTTTCTCAAATGAATTTGGCAAACCATATCGTCCAGACTCAATTAGTCAATGGTGGGATCGTTTTATGAAAAGGAATCCGGATTTACCTAGAATTCGTTTCCATGATCTACGTCACACATCAGCAACTTTATTAATTCATGCTGGAGAACACCCAAAAGTTATTCAGTCAAGATTGGGTCATTCAAATATTACGACAACAATGAATACTTATGGACATCTTTTACAAGAGACCGACCAACGAGCTAGTTCTCATTTTGATAAATTATTTGATGAAAAAAAGTGATTCGGGCACCTTTGGGGCACCGTTTAATGAAGTATACATTTATGCATAAAAATAAAAAGCCTTACAACCGTTGTGGCTGTAAGGCTTAAGTTAGCGTCCCAGGAGGGATTCGAACCCCCGACCGACGGCTTAGAAGGCTGTGGATATAGATTTTTCAACTTTTATACATTTCTATAATAACTGTATTTATAGCTTCTCTATCAATCTTTCTATTAGAGTAATTTTGAATGTTTCTCTCTATTTATCTACTTTTATATTTATTTGGGCACTTCTTGGGCACCTAAATAAATCCTCTTTTTGATTCAACTAATTTCTAAACCCAACACATGTCTTTGTAGTTCGAGGTACATCATTGATGATATTTCTCCATTAAGTATTCCATTATTAATAGCTCTTTCTAAGGCAAAATAATATAACTGAATCTCCCAATCTTTCAATTGACTAATAGTATTCTTCCACCAATTTTCTAAATTATTCATTGTTGTAGGTGGTGGTATTACATTATAGGATTTTGAAAAGTGTAAAATTGCATTTAAACACATGTTATTCGGAATTTTCATCATTTGCCCCCTCAATTTAGAGGACACCCACTTTTAATTACTTTTAATTACAATCGTTTTTGGCTATAATATTGATTAATAACCGTTATCGGTTATAATAAGTATTGGTTTAATGAGTGGATGTCACTCGAATTTTTTCACATCTCAAGGTGCAACTTGAGGTGTGTTTTTTTATTTTCTCGACTAAAATATCTATCATCTCCGTTACAGATTTCAGAACAAAGGTTCACCTTATACTGTTACTTTTATGGTAACACTGGAATGATTATTTTTAAATGGTTTTCACACCCAAAACCCGTGTGACGTTCCTACAAAATTCGACATTTTTTGTCGTTTTAAAGAGAAATAAAGTCAATAACTTCTCCATCAGGTGCAATAATAACTTTTTTTACCATGACTCTACGCTTGCATTTAAACAAAGCGTAGAAGACAAAATTCCCTTCTTCTTCTTTATAAGAATGAATTTTTAAAAACTCACATCTCGTCCGAATACTTTCAAAATATAGGATGGCTTTAATGTATAATGTCTCGATGTCCATACTTTAGTATTCGTGCATTTTCTTAAATCTAATCTTGTCTAGTTATAAAATTAGTCACTCACTTTATTAAATGAGTGACTTTTCTTTTTTTGCAGAACATTTGTTTGAGTATATTATAGAACAAACGTTCTTGTTTTAGCAATAAAAAAATGACCAGGTTCACATTTTTTTGTGATTACCTGGTCGTTAATCATGAAAAATAAAAAACGGTATACTGACAACCTCTGCCAATATTGATACAATCATAATAGTACTATATAACGAGGGGATCTCATGTCAAAATTCACTAAGTTTAATCAAACATTAGGTGCTATAGAATATCCAGTTACACTGGAAGAAATGAAGAAAATTATTTTGGAGTTTCCTAAGTCAGAAAGAAAATTTTACGAAATGTCCATCAAAGCTTTAGAAAAGTCGATGAAAAAAGATGAAAAAATCTTTTCATTTACTACTGCTGATGCAAAACTAGCTAAAACTGGATTTATGGTTATAGGAGATAAAAATTTGTATTTTACAACTCTTAAAGGCGGTCTTTTAGGTGGTGCAGATGTTGAGGTAGTTAAGTATTCTGATATTAAGAGTGTTGATTTCGATATTGCGCCTAATCCTTTAGGATTAGCGCAATTGGAGTTAGGCATCGTATTGTTAGAGGTTAAAGGAATGATAGGATCCAAGAAACGGACGATTCGCAATATCCCTGATTACAATCTAGATTATATTGTAAAACAATTAAGAGATTTAACTGCATAATATAAAAATGACCAGGTTCCTAATAATAAACGGAGTGCCTGGTCTTTAATATTTTATAATGTTCGTTTAACTACCGAAATTAGCAATCCTAATGCTTCACCATCTGACATACAATCTACTCGATCGCTGTGGTCAACTTTCAAGATGCCGCGTTTATGTGTCTCTTTTAACATATCCTTCAAATCTTGTTTTGCTGTTGATGTTAGTGTATTTGTCACTTGCAGTTCCTCCTTTGGCTTAATAGTTGTTGTTGGCTTCATAGCCTGTTCAATTCGTTTCAGGAAGCTATTCCAGCGTCCCTCACTCAAAATTCGATGTGGACAGTATTTTCCGTTCCAATCCTGATGTTTTTTCACTCGATCAATACCCCAACCATACTCTTTTAATAACTTTGCAATGTACTGTACTGCATTTTCTTCGGCCGCAGCATAGCGAGCTCCACCACTTTTGCTATAGCAGATTTCTATACCAATACTTTGTCGATTTCCTTTACCTTGTCCATCGCCACAATGCCAGGCGTTACGATTGAATGAAATAGCTTGAATAACCTCTTTGTCATCTACAGCAACGTGATATGATACTTGGTTATCATTAGTTGTCATGTATTTAATTTCGTTAGCTGCAGATGCATCATTGGCTGTGTTGTGAACTGTGATGTATTGAGGCACCATGGTGTACGGTGCCTTAATTGGGTATTTACTTGCTGGTAACATATTTTGTTTGAATGTGTAAGTCACTTTGCATTTTCCTCCTTTGTATCAAAGATTTCTAAAGCCTTTTTAACTGGTGCAGGCATGTCCACGCCTAACTTTGCTGAGTTCTCACCTAAACTAACTAATTCATTTAAAATAAACATTAAAACCACAGCATCAGGAATAATTTGACCAATAGAAAATCCTTGGTCTAATAAAACTAAGTAAATAAGGTTTGCTACTACAATCCAAACCCACATCATACCTTTTTTGATGATTCCTTGATAACCTCGTTTACTATTGATCGTTCCCCAGTTTGCGGCCATGCCTGAGAAAAAGTCGATTGCATTTAAAATTAGTAGAACTGTCATTAATAAGCTCCAACCTCCTACGAGCCAAGAAACGACTCCTCCTACTGCACTAATTGAATATTTAAATGTTTGTTCCATTTGTCCACGTCCTTTGCCCTTTTTAATGAAAATAAAAAGCCATGAGAAGCATCGAGGTTCAGTAGCTTGTACCATTGCCCATCTCGATTGTTCTCATAGCGCTAAAATTGCATAAAAAATAACGCTAGTCATTGACTGCGTTTATATACCATTATGGAGCTATATAATAACCCATGTTACTAGCGTTAGATGGCACTCCTAAATTGCTATTATTCCTCATAGTAAACCTCAGCCTCCATTTTCCGTTGGAGGTTTGTTGCTGTTTATTATATCCAAAACATTCTAATCCAGTGCCATATCCATTTATAGAACCTCCTCCATGCCCGCCTCCATTGTAATATACCGAGCCTCCACTTTCAGCGAATGCAAACATAGGTTCGAATGGTATATCTTCTATCCAAAATTGGAATTCTTGCAAATGTGCCAATGATGGGATTGGATATGTTCCTTTGATTCCGGTTTGTATAGCTCTAATGTTAGCTGCCATTTGAGCACCAGTAGCTGTCGGACTAGTTGGTACACCTTTGTCAGTGATTGCCGCAGCTACATTTGTTTTGACATCACTGGACGATTGAAAAAGTTCGTTAATTGCTAATACTAAATTACCTTTGTTTTGGGTTAGTAGTACATCTTTGTTGCCGATGTCTACCACAGCTTTATTCCAACCAGCACGTTCTACTGGAGTTGGATGCTTTGTAGTATCATTAATATGATCAATTAAAATTTGTTGCAATGATTGTAAATCTTGTCTTAAAGCGATTTTACCATTAGGCCCAACTGCATCATCTACTGCATAAGCCAATGCATTCATGTCTCGTGGTACATCAGCAAACATGTTTCGGTCAATTAGTGGTAAGTTTAAATTTGGTGTTGGCATATTTTCACTTCCTTTTTTAATAAAAATACGCCACTCTAATTGAGTGACGTTACTGTTTAATATAGGATTCTTACTTATCCCTTTTGCAAAAATATTTATTATAAATAAATTCGGATAACTTGATTCCTGACTTATCAACATATTTGTAAAATGCGCTTGAAAGTAAAACAATCAATATTATTGAAATTAAAAATGTAATTACAAAATTTATAGAATGACTTAGATAAGGTTGCAATTTTAAATACAAATAACTTGAGAATGTGCCTAGTATCAATAAATGTATTAGGTACATTGAATATGATATTTTCCCTAAGTTCTCAAGAATTCTGATTGAAAACAATTTTTTCATTCTTTCAGACACAATTAAGACATAAAGTAATAAAAATGATCCTATTGTATGATAAAAAGTAGGTAAGTCAGTAAAATATGCATTATTAATATAATTCCAAATTGTGCCTGTTAAATCAATTTGAGCTTCTCTTGGAAACGAACCCAAATAGATTGCTACGATTAAAAGTAACACCTTGGTTAAAGTATGATTAGTATACTTAATGTTTTTAATTGTAACTGTATAGTCACTCAACACCATACCTAGAATAAATCCTAAATAATATGTTTTATAAAACAATAAAATTAATAATAAATAGAAAACCCACCTATTATTGACTTTTCCAATAAGTGCAGCCACAGAAAATATAAGTAACGATCCATAAAACTCATATGTCATTGTCCATAACACTGGATTATAACTACTTTGATAGTCTAAAAAGGCACCAGTGAAAGATTGTTGAACCATATCAAAGAAATTTTCTTCAAACTGCCAGAAAGAACCTAACCACCAATCGGAATTTGTATAAGCGCTAGCTTCCATATTAAAGAATAATGAGACTCTCATTAACAAATAAGATATAAAAATACATGTCATCACAGGTACTAATAGCCTTGGATATCTCTTTATGGCACTTTTAGTCAAAACAGAAGTATCTTTTGTTTTAAAAAATTTATAACTTAGTACGTATCCACTTAAAACAAAGAAAATACAAACCCCGAAATTTCCAGCGTAAATCAGATTTAAAGGTGTAGTTGAAATCAGAACTTCTAAATTATTTCCTGTATTAGAGTGTTCTGGATTCCCTGTATAAAATGCTGGATAAAATGCTACTAAATAGTGAAGTAATACAACACTTAAAGCAGCTAAACCTCTTAATCCCTCTAAATATTTAAGTTTTGACATTTACAATCTCCTAAAGTTTAGTCACTCTAGAATTCTATCACATTTCTAAATTTCTTGTTATACCTTTATTTATCTGTTATGACTTCAATAAAACCCTCAGTACACAAAATTGTATCAACATTATCTTTGTATTTATGATAAATTATCGTGTTTACAAAATAAGCATTATATTTTTCTTGCCCTTGAGATAAAGATTTAACCGCATCTAACATAATACGTCCTGCAATAAATGCAATCATAATTTATTCCCCTTTTAATAATTTTGGAATCAATTCTGTTAAAATCATATCCAATGTATCTGCTAATTGGTCTTTCTCAGCTTGCAATAATTCTATTTTATCTTCTACTGATTGCTCCTTTATATCAAATCCCTGCCCGTCAATAAGAGTAAATTCACTAAAATCATTGATACCACTTAACCTAAATACTACTTCATTATTCGTGTAACCTATAATTTCACTATCTGTCTTTATAATTCTCTCTGCATTATAAATTTCATCTAAATAAGATAATTTTCGCATTATCGTATTACACCTCCACCTGACACAGATTCTAATACTGTCCCGCCTGGCTGCGTATCAAATTTACCTATTATTCCTGATTCACTAGCTGCGAGACCAACCGAATTGCCTGTTCCACTGTTAGTTGAACTAAATACATTCGAGCCAAGAAATGACTGTATTCCGTTAGATTGATTAGATATAGTACACATAATCACCCTTCCAATTGAGGATTCAAAATTTAACCCTGCGTTATTCGAAGTTTCTACGAATTTGCATGATTCGAATGAAACATACAAGCTATAAAATATATTAGCTTTAATTCCGGAGGTATTTGTAAAATTACAGCCTATTATCAATATTTTTATTGTACAGCCAACAGCTAAAAATGAATTAATAGATACGGCATCCGAAATAACCGAATCTCCTTTTATTCGAATTGTTCCATCACCAAAGAAACCACGCAGTTCAACATCTTCACTATATGTGCCTTTAGCTAAGTTAATATTTATAACACTTCTTATATTCTTCGGCAATGAATCTATTGCTTTCCTTATTGTTGCAAACGAACTCTCACTCGATAATCCATTATTTAAGTCGTTACCATTTGTTGCGTCAACATAATAGTTAATATACTCTTTTGTATACGTAACACTTTCTGCCAAATGTTCAGTAAGTTGTTCCTCTGAATTTTTAAGTGCACTATCAATAATATCCATGTTATTGTTTTGCACTTCTACATCATAAAATTCGTTTATATCAGGCTTTGTTAAATTGTAATTCGGTGTTTGCTCTGCCACTAAACTCCCTCCTCGTCTATTGTGATATGTTTATAAGCACTTAGTTGTTGATGAGTATATGGTGTTAAATCACTGTATTTTGCTCCTGTAAATACAACTGGTGTAGTTAACAATTCGTGATATCGATACTTTTTCAATGCTTTATACGGTACATGTTCTATATCTTTATACAAGTAGTACATAGGCGATATATCTAGTTCCATATTCTGAGGTGTGATACGTTCTAATAAATCAGTTACAGCTTTAACCATGCTAGAAAGCGTTAATGCAATACGGATTTTTATAAATTTTTCGGATGGACTAACTGTAAGTTCGTATTCACCTTCCCCTAGCAGACTGTTCAAAATAAGTTTAAGAGTGATGCGAGTATACGGTGCTTGGTCGTTATATTTCGCTAAAATTCTAAAACGGCGAGTTTCAATAGTGTCAGCAGAAGAACTTGCGATTTTCAGCATGTGTTCGTATCTATCAGCACCATTCCTATTGATCGTAGCAATGAATTGATTATTTGTTTCATCCTCGATGATTTGCCATAAATAGCTTAATATCGGATTTTCCATTGCTGCTATTTCTTTTAATTCTTTATAATCTTGAAGTATTGGAGGTAAATAGCTCATGACATCAACTTGCTTAACCACTCACAACACCACGTTTCGGGATGGACTCCATATTCAATTCAATGTTTGATGTATCACCATTTAATTGTGTATCAACAATATCTACGATGCCCAGCAATGCAAGTAATCGTGTTTCAATTTGAGAAATACGTACAATAACACCACTATGATCTTCTTCGTATGTCACTGATTTCGCCCATTGTTCAGCTAATTCTCTAAAATACATATCAATAATAGTTAATACACTTGTTTCAACGTCAGGCCATGAATAGCCACTTTGATAAGTGATATTTAAGGTGACATTAATAGTAGTTTCATTGACACCTGACACAGTCACAACATGGTCAATCGGAGCAGTGCCAACACCTTCGCCTTGTAAGTTTAATGGGTCAACTAACTCTTGAACTTTATCGATCAATAATTGAGTAGGTTTTCGATACTGAGCGTCTATAATAGTTAACCCAACCGTACCAGGACCGTATTTTGCACGATAAACTCGTACACCACCTACTCCTTCCATCTTCCCTACTTTTCCTTTGTAGTCAGCCCGGTTACCACCGAATTCCTGTGATTCGAATGAATTAAAATAACGTTGACGAAATGTCTCTGTTCCTTCCTCGTCTTCCCCCGGAATAAGCACGGCTGTTAATCTAGCCCACTGCAAATTATTAATATATTCGATTGGCACAATTGGTCCCAAAAACATATTTCCTAAAGCACCAGGGGTTTCACATTCCAAAATAAATTGACCAATCGTAATTTTTTCGATTACAACATAGTTCAGCTCATCCAAGCTAAATCTACTGCCAATTGGTACATCAATGTTAAATTCGCCTTTTAACTTTGCTTTAGTCGCCTCATACGGTTTCAAGCCACGTTCTGCTGCACGGCGGATTAAATATTCTCTTGGCGCTGTGTCGGCATACACTAAGTCAATGAGATACTTCAGCGTCGCTAACATTTGTACAGTTTCTAAAGAGTTCACAATTGTTGCGTTGAATAATGGTGATGTCTCTCGCATATCTAAATTTGGGTCCATAGATGCCACATTTGCACGTTTCATTGCTTGTAAATCTTCAAATGTAGCATCTAAACTAAATGGCGTTGTCATGTGTATATCACCTCTTTCTCACCAGTAATATCACCAAAAATGGTATGAGCTGTGTACTGAACGTGTACTTTGTTTTTATGAGTTGTCACCACAAAGGAATCCACTTCATTAATCCGGTCATCTTGTAATAAACATTCACGAATACGTCGAGGAACTTCGCTCGCCACATATGATGTAGGCATCCCAAATAAGTCTTTTAATTCAACGAAATTATTCCAGCTATAAATAATGTGGTCATAACGCTCAATTGAAAGCATTAAAAAAATCGCTTGTTTCATGGCTTCTATTTCATCTACAAAGCCAACACAGCGATTTTTATCGATATATAATTTATGTGCTTTCGATGGTTCAACTACCTCTTCAAAATCAGGAACTAAACCATCATTTTCTATATCCACTTGTGGTAACATTACGTCACCTCTTTATCTATAATTAAATATTGCTGACCGCCATGTGCACGAATCATTGTGACCTTATCACCTACAATTAGCCCATTATGGATTAGAAACTTCTTTTTCCCTTTGTATTCATGATTGTGTGAGGCAAAAGCAGCATCACCAGAACCGCCAGCACGATTTTCCGTTAAATGGTCAACTGTCATTTCGACCTCATAATCCATGACAGATCGAGTTAATTTTAATTGTTCTTGTTCTAACAAAAGTTTTTGGTCAACTTGTACTTTTAAAGGACTTATACTTTCTACAGTGCCATATACAACTGTAGAAAGCTTCTGAGCGTTCAGTATGCCTAAAACAATACCTTGTATATTTTCTAGAAAATCTGTCATACTACGCAACGAAATCGCCTCCTATCAACTTCAAGTCCATGCGGTGATCCGAATCATAGAATGTATGTTTAACTGACTCAACAATCATGAAGTTAGCGACTGTTAAATCCCCTAAATACATTTGGACACCGACTTGGCTGCCACCACGAATCGTTGGATCACCAAAGACTTTGTTTATGTGAAGCTTTCTGGATTTACGATTATAAAGCTTTAACATTCCATCGGCTTTCGCCTTACCGTTTTCTTTCTCATTAAGCTTATCCGTCATTTGTAAGACGCCCCAGTCATTCATTTTAGAGCTATCTTGAGCTATAAAAATTTCGCGTTTTCCTGTCTCCTTATTCTCGCGAACTAATTTTATTTTGTTATACGTATTTTCATCAATGGATGTCGTATATTCAAACGATTCTCCTGATTCTTCATCGATTAGAAGATCTGTTTTAAGCATTTTGATATTGCGTAGATTTAATGAGCCGTAGTCGTCATAAAGTACGTACAAATCACCTGTATTGAGAGTTGTATCTGATAAAGCATTGTCCATAATGGTAAATAACTCTTGATTATCCTCAACCCTAGAGGCTATGACATGCTTTGTATTAGCGACTATACCTGTATTAAGTTTAAAGTCCTTCGCAATCATCTGTAGCACTTGAGAAGCCGTTTTATTAGCATATACATAGGTGTCTTTATTTTTAAAGTAGCGAAGTTGATCGTAACAAGTAACAGTAATCATGCGGTTATTTGTACGCTTTTTTGTAAAAACAAAACCGAAAAATATTTTATGATTATCATAATCAAAGCGAACAGCATCACCTTCATGGAAACCAAGCAATTCATCTTTAATGATATTAAAGGTTAGCTTTCCCGGAGTGCCTTTTCGATGTGTTTCCCACTCTATTCCTTCCTCAACAGCACATTCGAAAATACGACCCTTACTAATAATAAATAGTTGTGATTTAGCCAAGTTTTATCACCTGCCCAGCTTTTATAACATTTGGATTACTGATTTTATTTATCTTTGCTAGTTCGGTGTATTTGGAGCCATCACCTAAGTATTTTTTAGCGATAGCCCACAATGTCTCATCTTTAGCCACTGTATGCGTTTTTGGTGTCTCTTTGCCTGTTGTCGGGCGTGTTTGTTCTACGACAGCCTTTTGAGTGGTTGTTGCATTAGACGTGTTAGATGCATTGCTAGATGCTGTAGCAGGCTTTGTCACAATTCGTTTGTTGCCATAAGCCTTATACTGCTTCAACGAAATTCTAACCGTCACATCAAAACCATTCTCGGCTGATTCCATTATCTCGTAATCTTCAATAGTAACAGTCATATTCGTGTCAAAAAGAAGATTACCGTTTGGCATCATCCTGTTGACGATAAATTGAAAAGGTTTGTCATCAATCTTCAATTTCTCTAATTTCTCTAGATAAAACGTAGCTGGCTGAAAACCATTCGTATAAACAGCAAACGGATATTTGACGTTTGGGAGTAATACCTCAAACTCAATATCCGTTAGCCCTGGCTTTTTAATTACATTTACTTCTCCATCATTCATCAGGACGATGGTTTCATTCCTACCATTTATCCTTGTACTTAGCTCAGGAGGCGCAACAGGAAACTGTACACCATCTACAAAAAAGTTATACATCCGTTGGACCTCCTTCTGCTAACATTTCAGCTGCTTCTTCTGCTTTCTCGGTGAAACGATCAATAATACCATCAAGATCCATTTCATTATTTATATGATTTTCGCTTCTGGCATCGATGTTGATTTCAGCAATTGTATAACGATCTATTGATTCTCGTTCTGCAATATCTCGGAGATATTTTAAATCTTCTCCTGCACCTTCCATTTTCTTAGCCATCTTCGCTGTATTTCCTGCTGTTTTGTCGCCGTTACGGTTGCCTTTATCTAACTTATTACCAATACCACCAGCATTTAATGCGTTATTCATAGCATCCTCAACGGCTTTATCTGTATTACTTTTTTTCTTATCGGAATTAAATAAATTATCTCCCCAATTTTTCCCCGTGTCCCAAGCCTCGCCCAAAGATTTCATTTCCATTTTAGGAGCTTCCCAGTAGTCAGCAGGCGCCTCTCCTACCCAATCTTTTAAACCTGATTTTAAGCCTTTCAAGTCACTGGTAATAGATGTACGATAAGCAATTTCACTACCTTTTCCAACACCAATTTTGGCAGCAATCTCCGCTGGTAATAAATCAACGAACCAATTCCATGCCTTAATAGCACCATTAACAGCACTAACTATTGCATTTACAAAGCTTGTAGCGAAACTATCCCAACCATTTGTCATTGAGATTATGGAATCTAACACATTGGTCACAAGATTATAAAATAATCTCTTCACTGAATACATCGGGTGTTTCCATACATTCACGAAAAATTCAACATAAGAAGCCCACATATTCCATAAATAAGCGATTACATTATAAATTGCTGACCCCAATACCATGAATGCGCCTGCAATAATTCCAGTAGCACTTATTGAAGTACCTGCGAAGTGATTTATTGCAGCAACAGCAAGATAAATTATTGCAATCAAAGCAATAATAGCTAGTACTACCCAGACTATTGGATTAGCAGCAAGCGCAGCATTCCAAGCCCAAACAGCTGCAATTTGTATCAATATAGCTGCTCGCGCTAATGTTAGATAACTAACTAACACAAGTAAGGCACTTCCTACACCTAAAATAATAGGGCCAATCCATTGCCAATTATCATATATAAAGGCACCTACAGATGCAATAGCATTAAGCGCATAACTAGCGAGTGTAGCAACTAATTGTAATGATTGACCAGCACTTTCTCTAAATGCTGCAAATCGATCACTGTTAAATATATTGTTAATATGCTGTAACACATCTTTAAATGCCCATAATGCTTCATTTTTGAACGAAGTCCATATTTGCTCAAAAGTAAGAGGCATTGAGTTAAATTTTTGGTTGATGTCATCTGCCGCAGCGAACATCGCATTTTTAACAACACTAGCAGTCAATTCTCCATCTGCAGCCATTTTGCGAATTGCACCAATGGAAACCCCTAAATGGTCAGCAATGTTTTGGATAATGGTTGGAGCTGACTCAAATACGGAGTTTAATTCTTCGCCACGCAATACTCCTGAACCTAGCGCTTGGGTTAATTGTAAAGTTGCAGATGCTACCCCTTCTGCATTTGTTCCAGCAATACCAAATTGTTTGTTTAGCAATTCCGCGAACGCAACAACCTCTGTGGTATTTCCGAATGCGTCCTTTGCATTCATGCTCAACTTACCAACTAAATCTGCGGTTTGAGTATATGGAGCATAGGAACGTTGTGCAGCATCAAAAATTTGTTGCTGTAATTGTTGCACTTCGGTTAAACCACTTGTATCAACTTCTATATTGGTGGAAATAGGATCTACTTTTGGCATACTTTCGACAGCTAAGTTTAGTCGTGCATCAATATTAGTCATGTCGTCAGATAATTTGACGATATCACCAATGGATCGTAGAGATAAATAAGCTGCGACAATGCCCATTATTTTTCCTAATAGTCCATCAGCCGCACCTGTACCATCTCTTATGTGATTGTTGAATTTTTGTTGAGCATTATCGGCATCGCGAACTTCATTTTCAATTCTATTTAATTGATCAGCGGTTCTTGCTAACTCTCTCCTAGCAATCTCAATACTAGATGTATCCATCATGTGACCAGATGCAGCGTTCATTGCTTCCATTTGGTTAACCATCATTGACACAGCATTATGCATTGCGCGTATTGGCTGACTCAAACGGTCCTGAATTTGAATTGCTGTTCGAATTGTTGCCATTACCTCACCTCTTTTAGACCATAATAAAAAGCACTCGATAAGGAGTGCTACTCTTCAATGGTATATGAACCATCCGGTTGTTTATAATGCTTTGTGTTACAAAATGGACATTTCACTTTATTTCCTAGCATTTTAAATTTCTTTCTACATTTATGACACTCTGATGATTTTGACATCCCGACTTTTATTAATGCAAAAAAGAACATAGCTATCAACAAAATAATAATGAGCGCTAACATCAGTATCCCTCCTTATACACAAATATACATAATATGGAGAAATAACACTATATCAAATTAGCATAACTCACTATTACTTTACCTTTTCCTCTTACCATTTCCTTTTGCCCCTCGTTTCGCCTCACGATCTGCCTTTTCATCTGCCGCCATTTTAATTTGTACAGCAGCTATAACAAACGCTTTTTCGTATCTTGGTAAGTTATCAAATTCAGACGGCCACTTTTTCAACTTATGTAAACAGTAGTAAGCTACATTAGCCTCATAGTCGCCGTCCTCGATTAGTTTTTTGCTTCTTCTACAATTTCGTCCATTCCAACATCAAAACCATTGATTTTCTGAACAGTAGCTAAGTACTCGTCATACTCTCCTGGTAACAACATTTTTTTCAACAATTCTTTTGCTCCCATTACTTTATATGAGTCTTGTAACGCCTTATCATTAAGATTTGGGAATACAGTACATCTTGCAGCTAAATCAGCTAAATAAGCTGTATAGTTTGTTTCTGGAATCAATACACCTTTTTTACCTGGTACCGGCATACGCTTTGTATTGTCTTTACGTAATTGGTCATCTTCTTCAGATGTAATCGCTGCAACTTCCCATTCCATAGGTTTTTTTGTTTCGGGATCCACAAATCGTTTAGATACTACTACCTTTTCGTTTTCTGGTTTTAAAGCGTTTTGCGATAAAAATGCAGTTAAGTTTGACATTTATTTTCACCATTCCTTTGATTTTTTTGTATTTTAAGAAGCTCTCAAATAGAGAGCTATATTAAGATTGCATAGTGTCTAAAACTGTGTAGAGTTCAGGTAGTTCGAACGATTCAAAGGTAAAGTCAACGCTATCCTCTAAATACTCTGCATCAGCATCTAATAATGCCACAATCCCACCATCCATATTACAGTCCTTTAAAATTGTTGTTTGACGCCCTGCTGCTGAAGTCTTATCCTCATTTGTTACTTGAATATCAAAGTAAATATCCTCACCAGTTTCTTGATAACGATGTAAAAGCTCTCTAAACATTGAAGAATTATAATGGAAAGTAGCTGAACCCGTTCCTTCGCCACCAGTTGATTTATTACCTTTACTAATACGGCCCATGATAGGAACTTGAGTTTTAGTTTTATCCCATCGTGCTTCGAGATTGATTAAATTTGCGAATAGTTTACGATTTCCTTCAATAGTTACATATGCTCGCCCTTGTGCTCCATGGATAGCATCTTTAGCATGCATCGTTAAATCTGCCATATCTTATCCCTCCTTAAGCTACTGTTGTTGTGATATAAAGTTGTGACATAGCTACCGTAGGAGTCACGACTTCATTTACCACAACAGCTTTCTTTGTCTCGCCTTGCGCAACCGTTAGTTCATCTTTGTTATAATTTTGGATTGCTCGAATTCGTTGCATTTCTGTTCGGTGAGTACCAATGTCATTCCACAATGAGATACGGCCATCTTGGTCATTTGGTACTTGTCCTAGATAACGAGTGTTAAACAATTGTGCTGTATCGATTGCAATTTGGTCCAATACACGGATAACTTGGTTCAAACTGAAATCATCATTCTTTTCACCTGTGAAGGATGTAAATGTATTCACATCTTCAAGAACACGTATATCATCACCAACACGATGGAATACATATTTACCACCTTTCAGAAGCGTTGATAATTGAGTTTGTGTCTTTGTTTCAGACATGTCTAATGTAAATTCACCATCATATTTTTTATTGGTATTCGATTTATTCACAGCTACACCAGCTTGTGCACCAGTTGCCCAATATACAGCTCCAAATACTTCTTCATCAGTACCGTTTGCATCGTTTTGAACATCAATAACACCCTCATGATCAGCAGCTCCAAGTTTGTGCCCCACAAGTTGAAACTTACCACCCACTTGATCACGAATGCGCTTTGTATACTCTACATACAGCGATTTAATTGAGCTTTCAGATGATAAACAGCCCAATGTATTGAAGCCATATGCCTCTAGTGCATCCAATGCTTCTTGGTGTGCGCCACCTGTAATAGCCGAGCCATTTGAACCACCAGCTAATGGTGTGCCCGCTGTAACTGCTAATGTGGCACCTGTTTTAAATACCACATAATCATTTGCTACTAAATCTGCAGCAGTAGCAACAGCTATTTGTTCATCTACTAGCACATTTTTTAATAGTGTTTGAACATCAAATTTTGTTGGTTCATCTACGTTGGCTTGAATCACAATCGTGATGTCGTTACCTCGTACACCTTTGTATTTGGCTGTAGCATAGTCGTTTGTTGCGGCTACTGCATCTACTGCAAGTTTGTAAAAATAGACCGTGATTGCATTTTTGAATACATCCCGGATACCTTTTAATTTAGGATCCGTATATTCATAGCCGAAGATTTTACGAGAATCCTTTTGTAAATCTTCTAGGGTTACTGCAAACACTTCTCCATCTACACCCCAATCGAGTGCAATTGGTAGACCAACATAACCACGATCACTTAGATTTACAAACGCACGAAGTTTGCTGATAAAGTTATGATACGTACCTGGTAACGTCTTGTTTTGTGCTAAAAACGGTCCTCCGCCTAATGCCATGTTATTTACCTCCTTTATCGAATTTCTTTAGAATCCCTTCCACATCAGCGAAAGAGTATTTTTTGTCATCAGCTAGTAATGCATTTAAAGCATCACGTCTAGCCATATACTTGTTGCTTTTTACGATTTGTGCTTTCGTAAACTTTAAAGCATCTGATACATCACTAGGACTTGCTTTGGCTTTACCCTTAATAGATTCATTCTTTGTAGTCACTTCATTCACCCTTTCGTTTTAATGTGTTGTTCAAGTGTTTCCATAAAGATTTTCTGCTCTATTTCTTGTAAGAAGAAATTAAAATGAATAAAGTTATGACCAATCTTGTCTACTACCTCACTGTTTGCTCCTGTTCCAAGCATCAGCGAGCCATTTAACAGCGTTATTTCCTTGAGTGCTTGTTGTACCTTTAAAGTCATATTAGACGCCTCAGACAAGCCGTTTTCAGGGAAATACTGCACATTAAAAAGTGTTGTAACCTTCCAACGTTTACCGATTTGTCTGATATGCTCTAAGTTCAAAAATTGAATTAAAAAAGCAGGAGTCTTAAACCCCTGCGGTACTTCATCAATATACTTTTTGTAGCCGTCTCCGAAAGCTTGATGAAGCTTAACAGATATAGCGTTTTGAATATCATTAATCTCCATCGAAAGCCTCCCTTAACATCGTGTATAGTTTTCTCTCAAGGATTGCTGGTGCTTGTTGTTCTACTTGGTCAGCGCTTATGGTCATCATAAATCGACCATTTACCCAACCTTGGTGATTAGACGTGCGATGCCCGAATTCAACGTATTGTGCATAATCTACGCTATTGATAACTTCAATTTCATAGGTAGAACCACTCTTTTTTACTTGTCCAATAGTCCACCCACGTCTTAAAGTCCCTTCATCCACAGGAGTACGTCTAATTACTTTACCTAACATTCTAGCTGCTAACTCCTTGGCTGCATCCTCACAAAGCTTATCAAAATCACCTCTAGCTAACTTAGCTAGCTTTCTCTCGAATGCTTTCAACTGTGCTAAATCAACACGTCCACCCCTAGCCATTTATGCGTACCTCTCGAATTCTTCTAAAATGATTTCTTGATGATCTGTATAAACGGCAGGCTCACCACTTCTTGTGTATTCAGTAGTTTTACCATGCTGTGTCACAATGATTTTTGAACCTGCTGGTATATCTAATTCAGGGGCAATAAATAGTTTAGTAGTTTGAGCTAGTATTGCTGGACCACCTGTTGGTGTGGTTGATGTTTGCTTTTCGTATGAAAGCTTGCACTTTTGGTCAGTTAACAGTGTTACTTCTTTATGTGTAGTTGCATGAGTAACGGGATTTTCTACCTCTTGCCACACTTTCAAAGTACATAATCCTTTGTACAACGACTCAACGGCTTTTCTACGTGCACTTACCATAGCATCACCCTGTATCGGACAAAATCTGTCTCATTGTGTTGTAGGTATGAAATAAAGGCATTAAATTGGGCTTCGGGTGTGCTATTTGCCTCAATAGCAAAGACAGTATTGGTGTCTCCTTCTTGTATCTGCTTAACTATTGCTTCAAAATTCAATGTCTCAACAGATAAAGCGCCCATAGACTTCTTTGCATATAAAAATTCCCCAACGACCATATCCACTGCAATTTCGTGGAGTCCTTGAGGAATTTCTGATAAATTTGTCTGATTGTTGATGTGATTTGTTACTTTATCAATGGAAAAGTTCAGTAATATTTCATCTTGGTTGTTTGGATCACTAGATACGCTAATGCCAAGGGATTTCAAACGAGTTTTAACATCTTCTAGCATGCAAATCACTCACTTCCAGTTTCTTTTGCTTTGCTACGAGCTGTTGATTTTGGTTTCTCCTCTTCGATTTTGAAACCTTTTTTTTCAAACCAAGCAATTACACTTGGGATATCACATTCTGCAACACCATTAGTAAAGCGTACATTAGCTCTAACGCCCTTGTACGCTTTATCTGTTGGATGATAGATTTTAACCATTTATACCATCCTTTCTATTAACCTAATGATTTAATTTGAGCAATAGGGATAGCGCGATGGTTAAAGTACTCACCATTACCATCATTTACTACAATCCAGTTAGTACCGTTTGAAATTTCTGCATCTGTAGGTGATAACGAAGCTACAGATTTTTTCTCGAACGAAATACCATATGGCGCAAATACTTTACGTTGACGAGAAATCAAGAAATCTTGACCACCAAATTTCAGTGGATCACGGTGCATTTCATGAGGTACCTTTGCTCCCACATCCTCATAACTGAAAGCCCCTGAACCTAATACATATGTTGTATATGTCTCTGTTGTTTCATCAAATGGTAAGCTATCGTCAATTAGAACAATTCGTCCGTTCCATTGAGCAATTTGTAAGTTACGAGTGATACCATTTGCATCAGTGTATTTTAGATATTCCAATACATTTAGGTTTTCAAGATTTGTAGCTACTTGAGAGTGCATTAACGCAGTTGTAAACACCGCCTTATTATCTCCTGCTGCTTTTTGAATTGCGCTATTTAATGTAGTAGCACCAACCTTTTTATCAGTCGCTGTCGTGATGTCAAATGTGTGTTGGTCCACAAAATCAAGTGAACCTGTATCTGTCATCGAGAAAATACCTTTTAATACTCCTAGTAAAGTATCTTGATCTACCGCATCCCAATATTGAGCAACTTGAACACTTACGTTGTTCATGAATTCTACACCACTTGTAATGTCATATGAGAAGTCTTTTTCTGTCCACGCTTGTGCACGACCTACTACAATAACACCTTGTTCATATGTTGTAGTTGTTTGCGCTGTAATATCTGTTTGACCATCGTAGTTTAAAGGCGTTCCACCGATATTACCGAACATTGGAATACGACCATAGAAGGAACCTGACTGATTCGAGAACATGTTACTAATATCAGTGTTACTACGTAATGCCCCACTCTTTAGTAACTCATTGCGCTTTAAATTTGGTACACGATTAACATAGTGTGCAAATGCCTGTGGATTAAACGATTTAGAGTCGAATTTAGCAAACATTTGAATGTCTAATGGCATAAGCATTTTTGTACTTGGTAAAATACCGATTTTTTGATTCATTTTTTTCACCTATCCTTTTTATATTTGAGCATCTGGGTTGTTTTTTAGATACTCAACTAACTGTGTATATGTCATTTTTGAGGTGTCAACTGGGTTGCCTCCACCATTTGGTTGCCCTCCTGGTGTTGTGCCTGTGATTACTGTTTCAGTGGATTCGAAAATAAATTTAGTTTCTTCACTTTCAACAAGTGCTTTAACCTTGTCAGTTAAACCAATAACATTTCCTTCTTTATCAATCGAAATCCCTTCGCGATTGAGCAAGGCTTTAGCAGCAGTTAGATTTCGAGCTTTAGCACCTGTTAGAGCTATATCAATAGCACTTTCGATTTTCTGCGCTTGTAGCTCTTCTTGATGTTTCGTAGCAGCTAGTTCATTAGCATCCTGAAGCTCTTTAATTGTTTTTTCAAGCTCTTCGTTGCCTTTTACCTGCTTTTGTAAATCAGCAAGTTGTACATCACGTTCAGATAATTGAGTTTCTAGTGAGCTCTTAGCATTAGATACCTCATTGTATTTATCTTTTGGAATCACATGTTTAGGAGCTTCCTTAGCTGCACTTGCAATGATTTTTTCTATTTGTTCATCTGATACACCTTGTTCTTGTAATAATGCTCGTAACCATTCCATTTCTATTACCTCCATACATTTTTATACAGGTCTGTGCCTGTTGGTGGTGTACGCTTCTTTATGGTCTAGCCTTTAAAAAGACCAAAATAAAAAGCCACTCATTGAGTGACTACTTAAGGTTCTAATTCAAAACATTTTGTATCTTCATCGATCTGGCATTTAGTAATACCTTCAAAATCTGCATAGCAATTAATCTCAATTCTGCTCACTACTTCAACAAATCCATATTGTTCACATAAGGCTTTCACTACATCCTCAAGGGAAATCTCACCCTGACGAACTACTTCTTGGCACATTTCAAAAAAACGCATTCGACTTATTTCATCTTGATGGTAAAGTGTAACAGGTTCGTAATGAGAATAGGCTCCTTGTGATAATGTATAAAAAAACATAGAGATACCTTCCTTTCTTTCGCGAGTAACTTTAACCCTTCCAATATTCAATACTTTTACCTGTGATGTATTCTATTTCATCTTTGTCTACTCCAAGTAAAATCAAAGCAGTGGCAAACCCATTTGCGTAGCTAGGGCTAAAAGACTCTTCGAAACCTTCTTTTAACTTCTCTCTGTCACAATCCTTCAATGTTTTGTTACCAGTTTCAATATCAAGTATAAATCTTGAATCATCCATTCTGAACAAACCTCTCTTTCCATTCCTTGTATTTAATATTACTAGGAATATACTCAACTTTCCCATCAATAGTTCTTGAAAACCGTTGTGAATCAATATCATCAGGAAAAAATGGTGCCGTTGTAGTTCTGCACCTCGGATGGAACGGATTTGCAGTCACCCCAGGCATGAAATCAGCTAATTTAAACACCTTCCCATCCATCGATTGACAGATACTACTTGTACGACTATCTAAAGTTGCAATAATCTCGTACTTTTCAACATTTAACTCACCGAATGTATCTTTCTGAGCTGAAGCACTAAAAAACGCTGATTCAGTCATAACAAGACGAGCAGCGTTGGAACGTGATGTATTCATTTTTCTAGCTATCGAACTTATCATACGGTCAGGTGCTTCACCACGAGCCATAGATTGAATTAGCTCGGTATGAAGTGTATCTAGCAATAAGTTTCTGTCACGCCATATTTTTTGACTAAATGTTTGACCATCAGCAGTCCAAGGCTTGCTAATCACTTTCGTTAGCTTTGTCTCATCTAATGCCTGTAGAGTAAAGCCGATTTCGAAAGCTTTTTGCACCTCAAATGCAGTGTGATAATACTGAGTTTGATATGCCTCTTTCATCAATCTCTCAAAGCCCTCAATTTGCCCTCCATACAGCTTTTCAACATGTTGCTGTAATTGTAACTGTAAACTCTCCAAACGACTTATATGGACACGAGAGGATGCATTTTCTAGTTGTTTCATCCATTTCTGATTGATAGCATTCTTTTTGCCGTATTCGATGTATTCATCTACAGTCCAACGGAACTCTCGTAATTCATCACTTTTAAGCAACTGTTTCGCTTCGTCTAATGTGATTTCGTTGTTCTTAGCAAAGCGTTGATACCATCTAGCAATATCCTTTTCGATTTCACTCATGGTTTGAATGTAGGCTTTTTCAAGATCTTTGTAGTAGTTTGCGCTTTTTTCATGTTGTGCTTGTTCTAACATTTCAAAACGTTTTTGCCAATAACTACGTGTTGGCTTGACCATTCATATCACCTTGCTTTTGTAGGAAAGTGGTTTCGTAATTATCGTACATATTAATCTGTTTTTGTTGCTCTTTCTTTTTACGCTCTAATTCTAGTTTTGGATCAGATACATATGGATGTTGTTCTACTCTTGTTTCATGTGATAAATCCATTGATTTATTAATGTTATCGATAACTTCTGATTCATTGACTAAAATATCACGATTGAAAATAATTTCTAATTCTGCATCTTCAAACTTGCCAATTTTTTTATGTTCAAGGTGCTTATCAATAAACCAAAGCAATTCCTCAAACGATGCTTGGAATTCAGTTTCAATACCGTTTGCATCTAAATCAATATCTAGATACATTGATTGGAGATTCATTTGATTAGGGTTATTACTCATGCGATCGTCTTTAGCATCATAACCCCTTCCATTTTCGATAATAGCCTTTTTCAAAAGTTTGAGGATTGATTCATAGTTATCTTTATTGACCTCAATATGCAGCGTTTCAACCTTACCATCTTTGCCTGTTGCTGTTGTACGCACTTTAATAGCACCATATTGAGCTAAATTCTTACGAAATTTCCCTAGGTCTTGTCCATCATAGTTATGGATAATCAATATTGTGCTACGAGCATCCTCTTGCATATTATTGTTGAAGTCGGATAGGATTTCGTTAATACCATCTTGCAAGCTTTTCACACGCTTTATCAATGGTATTTCACGGTTGTTATATCGAAATGGAATAAGTGGGACTCGTTCCCAATTGAGAGCTGTAACCTTTTCGCCTGTTCTAGCAGTGAGGTAAGTTGTAAATTCACCCTTTTCGACATCAGGAACAAGTTTTTCATTCTCAAGGATATATCTTTCAATTCCTTCTAGAGTGTAAATCTCAACCTTTTCAACTATTTCTTTTTTATCGCCTTTCCATTCTTCAACACTATAGACTCGAACTGCATAATCTAAGATAGTCTTTTCGTTATCCTTCCAAAAAGGAATAATTTCGTAAGCTGGCAATCGCATAAATGTGAACTGTCCAAGCTCGTTATAGTATGGATAGAGCCACGATAAGCCATGGTTTAATACATTTTCTCCTAGATAACGAAAAGTCTTATGAAAACGTTTGTTTAACACTAGTTTTAATGCCTTTTGATACTCTTTATTTTCCGTTTTGATGGTTAAAGGCTTTGCTAACAGGTAGTTTACCTTTTGATCAACAAGCTTTGCATACTGATTATCTAACCGTTTATTGTTTGGTAAATTGTCAACTTCCTCTAGTTCACCCTGATCATTCAACACTTTGCGTTTACGAGTTAAAATATCATGTTCACCTTCGAAATAATTATCACCAATAAGCATCCATTCACGCTTTCTAGATGTTTTAAATTGAGTGATTTCAATTTCTAATTGTTTCTTTTGAGTGATGCCTTTTTTTGCACCTTCCTCAATGATTTCTTTCAATCTATCATTTTCTGTAATAACACCTTGATATGGAAAAAAACCTGCCATTTAATTCACCTCACTTTATTTAAAAATCATAAGGATTTCCACTACCAACAAATTCAGCAATGCCAGTAGTAGCATCAGGAGCATCATCATGAGCGTTTTTACCTTCGCGTTGATACTCGGTCATTGCTTTATAATAGTCGGGCCATTTATCTTTCCAATTGATAGGGAAATAAATATGATTCATCACCCATGTCGAATTGGATAGAATACGAGCTATTTTATTGTTTGATTGATGGAATGGCTCAATGTATGTGTAATTGCTGTTGTGTTCTTCCATCAGTATTTTCTCTACAGAACGAGCAAAACCACGCCCGCCACCGTTTGATTCGATGTAAGCATGGTTAACTTTGTTTTCATATAGCATCTTAGCTGTATCAGGTTCCGTTTCTTCCATAGGAGCTTTTGTATACAATACATCGAGCACATAAGCCTCGTTATCAAACGTTACGCCATAAACGATACTACATAAGTAGTCATCCCCTGTATCTGCTGTATCTGTGTAGTTCTGAATCGATTTGAAGGTAGGTAATTCACCATCATACGTCTTGAATGCTTTGTAAAGTCGGCCTTTAAGATCTAATGGTTGCTGATAATAGTTAGCATTTAAAATAGCCTCGTCCATAAAGTCGGATAAGGCATCGAAGTTCTTTCTATTCAGCAATTCAGGACACAACATATTACCTTCTTTATCCATTGCCGGCATCATCAGTACATACCATTCACTAGCGCGTTTTCCATCAAGAATACGACCACAAATGTCCTTTTTACTCCATCTGGTCATGTTAACGATTTTAATAGATCGATCAGTTTGCTCCTGTCGTGAGAGAAATGTATCTGTAAACCATTGCCACTGTTTATCCAAGGCATTTTCATTTTGGGCTTCAGCGGCATTCTTAATAGGGTCATCAACGATTAGGATATTACCACCCTTACCAGTGATGGAACCACCAAGACCAGCGCCTTTATAGTTGAAATGCTGTCCTTCCAATGCCCATTGACGATAAGAAGAATCACCTTTTTTAACTTTAACACCAGGGAAAATGTCACTATAAACGATTTCATGAGGATAAACTTTTTCTTCGCTTATGCCATCACGAGTATAACGACTGAAAACTGTTGCTAAATCCTCATTATAGGATGCTGTGATGATACGATTTTCTTGTCTATCTCCTAGCACCCACTCACAAAAATGAATTAATGTACGTGACTTACCATGACGTGGAGGTATGTTCATAATCATATTTTCATATGGGACGCCATCTTCATTTAGCAAACGCCCTTCATACAGTGCTTGGAGGGTCTCACAAATCTTTTCTAGGTGAGTGCGTCCATCAATGTAGAAATCAGGTGCCCTTGTCTTGCAATACTCCCAAAACGATTGTCTAGAAAGGTATTTTCGTTCTTCAATGAGTGCGTCTAGAAGTTCGATTTCTGCTTGTTCTGCATTCATTGTTTTGTCATTCCTTTCAATCGTTCTATCGCTTCTCTACGTTGTTCTGGCGTCATATAGGAGTATTTATTATCTTCTGTACCAACAACATTGTCTTTTTTGTATTGTTCTATTTCGATGCGTTTAGCTTCGTTAGAACACTTCAATTGTTCATTCTGTAGTTGCTTACGCTCATTCTCATTGAGTAAATCCATATGTTTCGATAAAAACTCAAGAGCTTTCATCTTATCAGCAAGTTTAACGCTAATACCGTCCTTGCCTTGCTTAACTTCAGTCACAAGAGTTCCGTCAATCTCAGCAGATTCATTCAGATGCACATAGTTGAATGCGTAGGTCTTAACGTTGCCATTCATGTCTAGCTCTGGTTGTCCGTCATCGTTGTATACGACTTCCTCTTGCCTACCGAATTTCACATAGTCCGTAATATCAGCAAACGCTATGTCAATCCATTTTTGAATTAATGTTCGTTTGTCTAGCAGCGCATCCTCAGTCAATCCATCACGAACCTTTATGATTTCCTCGCGAATGTTAGGATTTGCAAGTAACCTTGAACCTTCCGTTCTAGCGGTTGTATAAGCACAACCATAAGCCTTTTGATAAGCCTTGGTAGCATTCCAACACTTCACGTAATAAGCGATAAATAGTCGTTGCTTATCGTTTAAGCCACTTTCATCGTTATTATTAAAATAAACAATTTCTTCCTTGGGCGCATCCTCTTTTATGGATGCAACCCTTTTAGTTTTGGTTGCATCCTTTTCAGTTGCATCCCTCGACCATTTCTCACGGCTCTTTCGACTCTTCAATGTACCAAGCTTTATCTCATGTTTTTCAGCAAGATCAGCAAGTGTAATCTTTGTGGTTTCCCACTCCTGTTTAATATCATCCCAATTAGCCATATCTCATGATCACCACCACCTATACCTGAAGCCCCGAAAGCCTCTTACTTGCTCTAACTGTTCCTGCCTTAAATCATCCATAAAAATAAGACAACCATTCCATGTGCGATTGGTTACCTCACATACAGCAGTTGCCTTAGTTTCAATTCGTATTACTTTCATCGATGACTCAATAAATCCGTTTTTTACAAAATACACTCTATCACCAATGTTAAGTTTTTTAGGTTGTCTGGATAGTTGCCAGAATTGTTCATATCTGCCCTGCTCATAAACAGTGGCTTCTTTATTGTCATTTTCATATTCACTCTTAGGAATCGTAACTACAATATCCAATGGCATCACCCCATTACGCTAGTTGCTAAAATTAATAAAGGAGAGGATAAGCTCCTCTCCCGTTTACTAAAACTGTATTGAATCTAATAAATCTGCCACAGTTGCTGCATTTGCATTATCAACTTTTTCTTTTTCATCTAAATTGATTACTATAAACTTAATTATTTTTGAACTTTTAACAAATTCTGTTTTATACCCATCTTCAAAAACAAGTAAGTCTGTGCTACCGTATTGCACGGCTACTATATCAATAGCTTCTTTAGGTGAATCTGCAGCAACTTGTTTAGCGATATTGTTATCATCTTCAATTACACACGTTACTAAATACTGTGTCATATTCTCACCTCCTGTACACCCAATAATAAACCAGAAGATGAAATATATGTAACAACTTTTTGCTCTCAAAAGTAAGTACCGTTGCCCTAACAGCTAAAGGGGCTGAACTACTCGATACTCACTTTCCAGAGCAAAAGAAAAAGCCACTCACAACGAATGGCTAGAATAATTTTTAACAATCAACAAGTTCCAAAAGGCGTACAACATCGTCGCTTGTATGACCGTCCCAAACAGGAGCATAATCAAATTCTTTTACATCAAACATATTCCAATGTTTTAGATGATAATGATACGTAAACTGACCGCTTGGTGTATCTATTCCAACGATAAAATAATTGTCGTACATAGTGTCGTCATGATGTTTTTTAGATTTCCAACAAATTGATTTATTTTTCTTGCAGATAGTTGCAAACAATACCATCCTATGAAGATATAACTCTTTAAAAGAATGATAACCGTCTGAAGTATACTCTGGTGCATTTAGTGCTGGAACTAACATTTGACCGATTGCTCTATACTTACCACATTTAGAGCATTTTAAAATGGTTCTCTTGCCATTACAAGCATTAATAGCATCACCAGATGTAATAGAATCCCAACGGAAGTCATGTGAACAAAATAATTGTTTTAACAAACCTTATACCTCCTTCTAAAACCTATAACTTTACTAATTACAAGCTATTGAAGCATTTGCCCACATTTTTGTTTCCTGTAAATGCGTTATAGCTAACGATTTTTCTCTAGAATTAGGGCATAGATCATCAATAAGATATGCAAGTTCTTTTGCCTTCTCATTAATAGCCTTATATTTTTCACTCTGCCCCTCTTTAGGAGCATGGTACTTAAAGCTATTTTCAATTTGTGGATTCACTTTACGAGGCTTAAACCCGCCATTCGCCAAACATTCTGGACAAAACTCTGTTTCTGCTTGATTATCGCAATTAGGTGAAAAACATTTGTTTTTATTCCCCATCACTGAACTACCTCCCAATTTTCTGCAAATAACTCAATCATAGTTTCCTTCCATGGCACTCGTCCGAAACGACTCTCCACGTATAAATATGGAGCTGTCATTTTGCTATGCTCATCAGGATATTGAGCACGAATAATAACATCTGGTTGCCATTGCGGTAATCGCATTCCTTTTCCTTGTTTCACTTGCTCAAATGCTTTACCGAAATTCATTTTATTACCTCCACTTCTATTTCTGAACATAATAAAAAGCCTTACCGTGCTAGGGATAAGGCTCGTCTACTGTGGTAAAATATTTAATTGTCGAGTTAGCTCATTTCTCACACACGTTGAGCTGGACGTGTTTATTATTGCAAGGCAGAAAAGTGTTTTAGTTTTATAGTGCATTTCCGTGCACTTTGTTGCTGTAGTTAGTTTGACTGAATTACGGAAAGTGGACGAAGTTCACATAAAAACCACTCCTTTTTTCCGTTTTTTAGCCTTTTATATTAATTAAGATACCTAATCTCTTAAAAATATAGGCCGGCCGGGTTTGTCTTGCTCCGAACTAGTCTGTCAAGCGCTGGTCGGTCGTCGGTCTGTCTTTCCCTAATATTTAGGTTTTGATAAATACCAAGGGAAGAAAGATTTACCGCACCGTCCTACCTCCAAGTTTAATTTATGAAATAATGGTCTTTCAACAATTCGTAATCTGCGTAAAATGCGTATTTTGCGTATTATTGTTTTCTAACATAGCATTTAAGATGTTTTCACGAATCTTTCTAATCGTACCTTCTGATAATCCCATTGTTTGCCCTATTTTACGCATTGAATAGCCGTCTAAAATACAGTTGAGTACAAAAATATCACGCTCTCCTGTTACATTACTTGCTCTTTTTTGGATTTCTCTAACTTTCCATTCATAACGCAAAACTCTTTTCACATAAAATTGTGAACGTCTTGTTGCTTCATAACTAACTGGATCACTAGTTCCTCCACTAGCTTTCGGTAAAGTTGCTTCAATTCCATATGCAGCTACTTTAGCACCATCGTACTCAATATCTTTTGTAAGCTCATTCTGCGTTTTACCTAATCTTATTTGTTCAACCATCCAGTGATAATCTTTCAACCATTGATCTACCATATACTTTTTTACTTCTTGTGTTTGCCCTTGTTT